>JAEEGL016214513.1_pt1 | contig 16547 bp, 13 predicted proteins | sample 9134231 | NCBI WGS metagenome assembly JAEEGL01 (sample SAMN16246548, study PRJNA631951) | gut metagenome | biome: gut microbiome; feature: rumen; material: fiber-attached | host: Bos | place: Iran: Karaj | collected 2018-10
TAATATGAATATTTTAATCTTTCTGATACTTTAGACATTGGTTTTGGAAATAATAATGGGAACATATATCCATCAATATTAACACTAATTATATTTTTCTTTTCTAATTTACTAACAGGTATTTCACAAGTAAATGTTCTTGATTCATGATATACTTTTCCAAAGAATTTAGTTATAGAATAAACTCTATTCTCTTTTGGTACTAGTTTATTCTTATTAATCATAAGATATACTTCTTCTTTATTGTTCTTTCTAACTAACATAGGTAATTTAATATCTATTATTAATTTGTCTTTAACATAATCTATTACTTCTACATTACAATTACCATAACTTAAATCAATTTTCTTATTGAAATGTTTTATTTTCATTAAAGTATAGAATAATGGAAAATGCATATTATTATCAAAATATTCTTTAATAACTTCATCATCTATTAAATCTAATAAACTCTTTGTTTCTTTTTCATATTTATTTAATAATTTATCATCAAATACATGTGTATCATCACTATTCATATTAACTAAGTATTTACTACTAAGTAAACTTAGGATACCAAATAAAACATACTTATTCTTAGTATTTTTAGCTAATGATTTATAATTATTTATACACTTAAAATACCAATCTGTATTATGTTTAAAACTATCTACATTTGTTGTTAATACTTTAGTTTCTAAATTATTAATTATAGAAACACTTTTAACTCTTTCCAATATTGAGGATACAAAATCAATATTACATTCAATATTAAAATCATTATTTAAACTACACTTTTTTAATACATCTTTTTTAAATATGTAATTAAATATAGAGAGATTAATAAAATTAGAGTAATTAACTATATTATTTTCATCAATAGTTTTATCTTCCATTACTCTACTTGCTTTAGCATAATGATTTATAAAATAAGCTTCTGAATCACCAGATGATAAAAATGATTTTATTAAATTTTTATAATCATACTTTTCAGAATTATTAATAAACATTAAATATTCAAAATCATCTTTCTCAATTTCTTTTTTAAACGCATCAGCATTTTTAAAATAATCATTTTCAATAAAAGAAAAATCGATAGAACTATCATATTCTTCTAAACTAGCTAATATTGGTTTTAAATCAGATCCTTTTTCACTAACTAATATAATTTTTAACTTCTTCATACATATCACTCTTTCTCTATTAAGAATCTAAGCATTTCTTCTTTTTCTTTTTTTCCGTTAATTATATCATAAATTAGATTAATTATCGGCATTTTTACTCTCTTTTTTCTAACTAATTTATGAATAGATTTTAATGTATACATACCTTCAACAGTAGTAGTTTCTAAATACTTATCTATTTCTTTTTTAGTAGCACCATTACCAATTAAATAACCAAAACTAAAGTTTCTTGATTCTTTTGAAGTACATGTCATTAAAATATCACCAAAACCTGCAAAACTAAGAATTGTTTTCTTTTTTCCACCTAAAGCTTTTATTAGATTTTTAACATCATTCATACTTTCTGTTAAAAATAGTGCTCTAGTTGAATCAGTAACTCCCATTCCTTCTAACATACCTGATGCTATTGCCATAACATTTTTAATGCTTCCACATATTTCTACGCCTTTAACATCTCTACTTCTTCTAAATTTAGTTGTACTGTTTTCAAAACACTTTCTTACTATTTTTTCAGTACTAGGATAAGTAGTAGCAAGAGAAAAACCTACAGGACTTTCTTTAATAATATCAACAGCAAAAGTAGGTCCTGATATAACACCATATTTATTTTTTGAATAATTTCTAAATATATCATTTAAAAACATACATGTGTCTTGTTGAATACCTTTAGTAGCAATTAATACATGTGCTTTTTTATCCAAATGCTTAACTAATAATTTAGTTGTTTCTCCAAATGCAAAAGCAGGAACGGCTATTACTACTAAGTCCTTCCCTTCTACAGCATCTTTAATATTACTTTCTATTGTTATATTTTTTGGTATTTTATATTCTGGTAATTTTTTACCTATTCTTGTTCTTTCTAATTCTTCTTTTTCTTCATCTCTATGTGTCCATAAGGTTAAGTCAATATTATTTTTTGATACAATACTTGATAAGGCTAAACCATAAGCTCCACAACCTAAAATACATACTTTCATAAGGATACCTCTAAGAATATTGTATAAAAAAAACCATATAATTGCAAACTATATGGTCTATTTTTTTATTTATTTTTCTTTTCAAAAATTACTTCTGTTTTTAGTACTAGGAATAACACTATAAGTATCAAAATAACATAACAAACCATTACTATTTTCTTAAATCCTAATATATAGAAGATTGTTGTTATTGAGAATACTAAGTTTATTCCATATATAGCAAGTAATGATGAAGTTTTACTAAGTCTTTTTAAGAATTGATGATGAATATGCTCTTTATCAGCATGATCAATTGCTTCACCTTTAAGTTTTCTTCTTATTATTGCAAATAGTGTATCCATAATTGGAATAGCTAGTAAGAACATTGGAATAATAAGTGATGTTAATGTAGTTGTTTTAAATCCAATTAAGAATACAACTGACATCATTAATCCTAAGAATGTACTTCCTGCATCTCCTTGATATATTGAAGCTGGTGGGAAATTGTGAACTAAGTATCCTAAAGTACTACCTAGCATTATAATAGTTAAAATAATATCTAGTCCACCAAATTTATTTAATAAGAAACCTATTACTGCTATTGTTAAAAAGTATATCGAAGATATTCCAGCACATAATCCATCTAATCCGTCAATCAAGTTAATTGCATTTATCATAGCTACTATTATTAATATAGTAACAAATGGAGCAAATACACCAAAATTAATTGATAATCCAAATATACTAGCCTTTGTTAATTGTAATCCACCATAGAAAACTACTATACAAGCAACTATTACTTGAACAATAACTTTGTATTTGTTTGGCATTGGTGTTTCACTCTTAGTCATATCATCAAATAATCCAAGTAACATTATCAAGAATGACGATATTAAAATTGATAGCATTAAATTATTCTTAGGAGCAAATAACATATAACCTAGTAAGAATGCAAAGAATATACCTATTCCACCTAGCAATGGTACTGGTTTTGTATGTATTTTTCTCTTATCATTAGGATAATCTAATACCTTTAAAAATATAGCTACTCTCTTCATTATTTCTACAAATACAATTGATGCTAAGAAAGTAACTCCTAATATCAAAAATATATTGTATCCGTTAACGTTAAAATTCATATAATCACGTCCTATGGATATTATACTATAATAAATTATAAATTTTCAACTAAATGCAGTGTAAAGTCCGTTGTATTCTAATGAAATGAGATTTGTTTTTTGCTATAATGATATTAATAAAAATGAGGTATAGGAGGTGTATTTAAATGAAAAAGAAGATATTATTCTTTATAATCGTTTCTTTATTCTTTTGTATGCCTACTGTTTTACTAGCCGATTATGATGCTTATATCAACGATAATTACGTTAATATAAGAAAGAGTGCTACTACCTCATCAACCTCTTTATATAAGGTAAATAAGAATACTGAAATAAAAGTTGTTGATAAAAAGTTAATATCAGGATCTGGATGTTCTAGTAAATGGTATAAAATAACTTATAAAGGAACAACTGGATATGTTTGTTCTCGTTATGTAAGTTTTAAATCAACTACTTTTAGTGGAATAAATGTTATAGATTATACTGCAAGAGTAAATGCTAACAATGTAACAGTTAGAAAAGATAAAACTACTAAATCAGATGCACTTGCTACATTAACTCTAGGAGCAAATGTAGAAATATTGTCATCTCATGAAGCATCTAATTCAGGATGTTCTACAAATATTTGGTATAAAATTAGTTATTACAATAATAAAATTGGATATATGTGTTCAAAATATGTAACAAAGAAATCTGATATAACAGCAACTAATGAAGAATATGCACAAGTATTAAGAGAAGAAGGTTTCCCAGATAGTTATATTCCATATTTAACATACTTACACAATAAATATCCAAATTGGACTTTTAAAGCTAAAAATACAAATTCTAATTTTGCTGATGCAGTAGATGCTGAAGAAGGCATTAACTATATGCAAACAACAAATAATAATTATAGAATTTCTACAGTTCCAGCTGAAGGATCTACTTGGTTTAGAGTAAACGAAGGTGTTATTGCATTTTATATGGATCCTAGAAACTGGTTAACTAAAGAAAGAATATTTATGTTTGAAAAATTAGATTATGCTGATTCTTATGAAGATATGTATCTTGATTTAGTTAAAGCTCTATTTGGAGATGGAACACTAGGAGCTGATACATATACAGTACCAATGTGTACTTATGGAAAACAATATAGAGTTAGTCCACTTCACATTGGAAGTAGAATTAGATTAGAAGTTGGAAAGAATGGTAGTCATTCAACAGATGGTGGATCATTTACTTATAAAGGTAAAACATATAGTGGATATTATAACTTCTTTAATATAGGAGCTTATCCACAAACTATAGATGGTGTTGAATATTCAGCAATCACTATGGGACTTGTTAAAGCTAAAAGTAATGGATGGAATACTGTTGAAAAAGCAATCGAAGGTGGAGTTAAATTCCTAGCTAATGGTTATATTACTAAAGGACAAGGAACACTATATTATCAAAAATTTAATGTTTCACCAGATTCAGAACCATATTCAACAAAATACTTACATCAATATATGACTAATATTCAAGCACCAGCTACTGAAGGAAATCAAAACTATAATTCATATAAAAGTTCTGGAATACTTTCAAATCCATTTATATTTGAAATACCAGTTTATAATAATATGCCAGCTTATACTTCTCTACCTGCTTCAGGAGATGGAGATAATACGCTTAAATCATTAAGTATTACTGGATATTCTATTGAACCTACATTTGATAAAGATGTATTAAATTATGAAGTTAATGTTCCAGCAGGAACTAATACAGTTACAATTGTTGCTAATGCTAATTCATCAAAAGCAACTATTAGTGGTGCTGGAGAAGTAGAAATAACTGAAGATACAACTGTTATTACTATTACAGTAAAAGCTGAAGTTGGTGATGAAAAGAAATATGTTATTACTATATTAAGAAGTACTACTACAAATGGTGATAATGGTAATAGCGAAGTTCCAGGAAATGGTGGAAACACTGATCCAGGTGAAGGAGGAAATACTACTCCTACTACACCAGAAGTAACATATAAGAGTGTAGCTCAAATATTAAAAGATTCTGGAATTGATGTATCAAATAAAACAATAACTAATATAAAATATGGTGTTAAAGCATCAACAATATTAAATAAATTAACTAAGAATGGCGCTAGTAGTGTAGTACTTAAGAATAAGAGCAATACTGTTATTAAAGATAGTACACTAATAGGTACTGGTTCTACTGTAACAATAACTAGTGGAAATGAAACTGTTACTTATACATTCGCTATTAAAGGTGATATATCAGGTGATGGTAAAATAACTATGGTTGATTTATTACAAGTATTAAAACACATTAAAAATGATAAAAAATTAACTGGAGTTTATTTATCTTCAGCAGATACATCTCTAGATAATAAAGTAACTATGGTCGATTTATTAAAAATATTAAAACATATTAAAGGCGATAAAAAGTTATAGGAGGATATAAATGAAAAAGATAATTAAGGGATTATTACTTGTTTTGTTTGGGTTATTTATTACTATAAGTAATCCACAAAACTTACTAGCATCTTCTGCATCAATTAGTATATCCTCTTCATCAAGTAAAGTTGTTGTAGGAAAAACATTTCATGTTTATTTTAAAGTATCATCTTCTTCTAAGATTGGTACTGTTGAATTTACCCCAACATATGATAAAAGTGTATTAAAACTTGTAAGTGGAGATACTCATGTAACAGATTATGATGTTTATGGTAAAAAATCAAAAACATATACTTATACTTTTAAAGCTATAAGTAGTGGTTCATCAAAAATATCTATTAAATCATATGAAGTATTAGACTTTGATACTAAAAGAATGTCTGTATCAGTTTCAACAAAAACAGTTAAAGTTATAACACAATCTCAACTAGAAGCTTCATATTCAAAAAATAATGATTTAAAAAGTTTAAAGATAGATGGATTAACACTTAGTCCTAAATTTGATGATGATACATTAAAATATACTGCTCAAGCAGGTGCTAATACTACTAGTATCAATATTAAAGCAACTGCAGAAGATTCAAGATCAAAAATAAGTGGTACTGGTAAAAAGACTGTATCTGAAGGAGAAAATAAATTCAAAATTGTAGTTACTGCTCAAAATGGAAGTACTAAAACATATACAGTAATTGTTAATGTAACAGATCCTAATCCTATTGAAGTAGTAATTAATGATCAAAAATATACAATAGTTAAAAGAGTATCTAATTTAGGAAAAGTAACTGACTTTTCTAATAAAACAATAAAAATAAATAATCAAAACGTCCCTGCCCTATATAATGAAGATAATAAAATAACGCTTGTTGGTTTAAAAAATAGCGAAGGAGACATAGTATTATATAGTTATAATGCAGAAGATAACTCATATAAAGAATTTAATGATATAATATTATCAAAGCTTAGAATGATACCGCTTGATATGGATAAAAAAATAAATGATTATAAAAGTGAAACAATTACTATTGATGAAGTAAATGTTGAAGCTTTAAATGTTAATGATCACATCTATATCATTAAGGCTAAGAATTTTGATACAACTGAAGAAGAATATTATTTCTATGATAAAGATAATAATACAGTAATTAAGTATTATGAAGGAGAAAAAGATGATTCCCCTATCATAATAAATACTGATGTATCTCATTATAAAAAGATGATAATGCTTCTTGGTATTGAAACAGTTGTAATTATATTTGTTCTTATTTGTATACTAATTAGAAAAGTAAGAAGAAATAAAAAGAAAAGAGAATACTTACAAAAGAAGATAGAAGAAGAAAAGAAAAGAATTGAGGAAGTTGAACAACTAAAAAGTGAAATTAAAAAATTAGAAAGTAAAACTTCGAAAACTAAAGCTAGAAAGAAAGAAGTGTCAAAGGATGAAGTCAAGAAAAAGAAGTAGAATATTAAGAGCAATTATTAGTTTTATATTTATAGTAGTACAATTTGTATCCTTAGTAGCATTAAGTTATTCATTAATACTATATAAAGGTGTTGAAACATTCTATAGATATTTTGCTATTTTAATATTCATATATTTCTTTTTCTTTTTTTCTTACCTATTACTTAGAAGTATTAAACTAAAAACTAAAAAATCTATTTTGATTCCATTATTATTATCAATATTAATTTCAACATTATCATTTGGAGTCTTTTATTACTTAACAAAGATTTATTCTTCTATAAACCAATATAGTAATAAAGAAAATATGTATTATAGTTCTTTAGTTACATATAATAAAGAATTAAATAGTGAAAAAGATTTAAATAAAATGAAAATTGGTATTGTAAATGATCAAAAAGATATAGAAGGATATATTATTCCTAGTGAAGCAATAAGTAATCTAAAATTAGATAAATCAAATACAATAGTTAAATATGATTCTACTATGGAATTATTACATGCATTAAAGAACAAAGAAATAGATGCTGCTTTCTTTAGTAGAAACTATATAGATATGTTCTATTCTGTTGAAGGATTTGAAAACATTGAAGAAGAAACTAAAGTACTATATACAATAGAAAAAGAATATGAAAGTAATGAAGAAGATATAAAGAATTCAACAGCATCATTTGATAAACCACTTAGTATGTTATTAATTGGAGTAGATTCTTCACAAGATGGTGTTACTTCTGGATATAATGCTGATGTATTATTACTTGCTACATTTAATCCAGAAACACTAAGAGTGACACTTACTAGTGTACCAAGAGATATGTATCTTAAAACTGCATGTTCAAATGGTAAGTATAGAAGAATTAATACTACTACTTGGGGAAGCTCATCTAGTTGTGCTGTTCAAACAATAGAAAAATTATTTGATGTAGATATTGATTATTATGCAAAAATTAATTTTAAGGGTGTTGTTAAATTAGTAAATGCTATTGGTGGAATAGATGTTAATGTAGACTACCCTATTTGTGAACAAAATAGTTCAAGAAAATGGGGAAAGAATACTGTATTTATTAAAGAAGGAAAACAACATTTAAATGGTGAACAAGCTTTAGCTTTAGCAAGAAATAGACATAAACCTAATGACGGAAGTAAAGCTGGTACTAATATGGCTAAATATTGTCCTACATGGACTAAAGGATCAAGAAATGATTATACAAGAGGAAGAAATCAAATGAAAGTAATCTTAGGAATAGTTGATGCTGCTACTAAGATTAAAGATCCAAATAAAGTAATATCTATATTAGATACAATTAAATCTAACTTCCAAACTAATGTTACAACTAAAGATTTGCTTAAGATGTATAACTTAGCTAAATCAATTGTTATATCTGATAATACAAACTTAGTAAATGTACAAAGAAGTCAATTATCTGGATATAATGCTTGGGGATACGTATATGATGTATCATCAAAGAGTTATCCTGCTGTTACTATTCCATATAAAGGAAGTATTCAAGATATAAAAGATGAGATTAAAGCAAATTTAAATAATCAAAGTATTAAAGCAATTACTAAAATATCATTTGATTTAAATAATCCATATAAAGACACTATAGTTGGACAAGATAAATATAGTGAAGCTAAGATAGCTACATTAAAAGATTTATCATCATATTCACTTGAAAAGATTAAAACATATGCATCAAGTAATGGATTAAAAGTTAAGTTTATTGATAAATCTACTAATAAAGAAGTTATAGATATTGATAATTATAAATTTAGTTCTCAAAAGGAACATGTTGATACTATACTTGATCAAATAAGTACTTTAACTATATATGTTAAAGAAAAAGTTGTTTATACACCTCCTGAAGAAGAAAGTACAGAAAGTGAATCAGGAGATAATACTGGAGAATAATAATTCTCCTTTTTTAATGCAATAAAAAAGAGTATCACTACTCTCCTTTTACTATATATAATAAATCTTTATCTTTTATTACTGTTAGTTTAATACTCGTTTCATAATTGTTTTCTTTAGTATATGTCCATTTTAATGATACTAAGTATGCTGGATATTCTGTTTTATTATAAGTATACTTTGTTTCAAATACATCTGTTACTTCTATACTTGCAACTTCAGGTAAAGTTTGTTTTCTTTTACCGTCTAAATTGTTTTTAACATTTTTATATAAAGTATTACCCATATTTTCTTTAAAGTTTTCTCTTAAATCCTTATGAATAAAATCAAGACCACCTATATCAGTACCTGATACTTTATTACTAAGAGTAAATACATCTATTATAAAAAGTTTTGAGATACTTTTTGCATATTCTTCATAATTTATAGGGCTTTCATTTAAAATCTTCTCTAGGGCCTTAAAATTAGTCTTAAATAGAGGAATATCTCTTTCTTTTAATGAATAACCATATAAATCTAATGATATTAACTTCTTAGTAGGACTTTGATCCTTAATAAAGTCATTATATGCTTTATATCCAACTATAGAAAATAGCATTATTCCTATTAATACAAATAATATAATTATTCTTCTATCTTGTTTCTTACTCACTTGTACACTCTCCTATCTTGCTTTCTTCTCTCTTAATCAAATCATGTACTATTATACCATTAGATACCTCTAGTATTTTACTAGCTTCAGTTTTTAATCTATCAATATAATCAGTTTCTATTGGTTCATTAGTAAATGAAATATATTCTTCATTTAAATCACTATAATAAACTTTATCTGTTAATACATTTCCATTAGGAAATACTACTATCTTTTCATCATTACTAAATATATCATGTCCTAATGAGAATTTTTCTTTAAAACCAAACATATTAGCAATAGTAGGGAGTATATCATACATTCCCATAACACTATCTACTTCTTTATTAAACTTTTCTTCTCCACTCCATATTATTAAAGGAGTATTTTTAAGTAGATCATAATTATAACCATATACATCATAATAATCTTCATCATCTTTAGACTTAACACCATTAGTTTCAGGATTATAATTATATAACAAATCAAATTCATTTCTAGGAAGTCTAGCTTCATGATCTCCATATAATATGAATATTGTATTTTCATATAAATTATTATCTTTTAATAATTCAAATAGTTCACCTAATGCTTCATCAGCATAATGAGATGATCTTATATAATTACCCATAGAAGAATTCTCTAAATATGGAGCATAATCTACTACCTTATTTCCATCTTCATCTTCGCGTGAATATTTCATTCTAACATCAAATTCACTATATTTCGTTAAATCACTAAATGGTGAGTGATTAGATAATGTAATAATAGTACCCATATATTTTGATTGAGTAGCTTTTATATTATTTAACATTGGTATTATTTGTTTATAAAATGCTTTATCTGATAAACCTAAACCTACTATATCTGGACTACTATTATCTTCTGGTATTTCTAAATTATCCTTAGCATAGAAATCCATATATCCTAAATTCTTATGCATTACTGCTCTATTCCAATACTCTCTATTATTCGCATGCATTGAGAATGTATAATAACCATTATTTTTAAAATATTCAGGCATACCATAATATTCTCTATCAAAATAATTAACAAATACTGTTCCACTAGAAGATGGCATTAATCCAGTATTTAAAGTAAACTCTGTATCAGAAGAAGTACCTACACTTATTTGAGGATAGAATTTACTAAAGTATATTCCTTCATTAACTAACCTATTTATATTTGGGGTAACATATTCTCCATTTATTTTTAAATTAACTAAGAAATTTTGAATACTTTCCATATGTATAAATATAATATTCTTATCTTTAAAGATATTTGTATATTCATTTTGTGTATTATCTTCTTTTCTACAAGAATAGTATTCTCTAAATTTTAAAGCAGCTTCATCATATCCATTAAGTGTATTTAATTTAGGACTAATACTTTGAATAATATCATTAATAGTATATACATATAAACCATATTTATTAACTACAGAACCTCTATTCCATAATTTAACAAATCTACTACTATCAGCTGTAGTCATAGTTAAAGCTAAGAATACAAATATTAAGCAAGATACAATAAAAGTATTTCTAAACACTCTTTTATCATTCTTATTATTATCAACATAATCTATCTTTTTGAAATATCTATGAACTACAATTAATAAAATTGGATATATTACATAAACAAATTGTCTTAAATGCATTTTAGCCCATAATGAATCATTTACTTGAGTTACCATAGATGCCGTATCAATTAAATTAATAGAAATATATGATTGATAAAAATCATAATACAAAGCATTTCCCCAAGCAAGAACACTATTGAATCCTAAAAATACCATATAATATAAAAATCTATGTTTAGGTTTTAATAAAAATGAAAATGAACCAACAAATAAAGAAAACATTAAATTAGAAAGTATAGATTTAGAATGCCCTATTGTTCCAATTGTTAGTATATTTAAAGTTGATCCTAATAGAGTTAAAAGTATAACAAAAATTATAAATAACTTGTTATTTATAATAAATGATTTAATACTATTTAATATGTTATTAACTCTCAATTTCATTCTTATTCCTCGCTAGTATTATAGCACTATAATCAAGTTTTTTCAAACAAGAAAAAAGAGCTTACGCTCTTATATTTATTATTCTCCACCGCCGTCGTCGCTACCATCTTCGCCAGTTTTATTTGTACAAGACCATGGTGAATTAATACATGTCATACAATCTTCATATGAATTATCACCAACGATAGTCATAACTACACCAACTAGTGATACTACTAAGAATACAAGTACAGCTGCGATAGCACGTTTAATAAGTTTTTGTTGTGCTTCTTTAATTTTATCTTCACTCTTTTCAGTAACAGCTTTTGCTAAGTCAACCATACCTACTACGATTAAGATAATTGGTACAATAACTTTAATTCCCCAAATAACTATTCCTACTATTCTTAGTACTGGTCCTAAACCACTACATACTTCTGCAGCATCTAAAATATACATATCTAACACTCCTTTACTTTCTAATATAATTTTATCTTAATTTCAATATATTTGTCAATCTATATTGACATTAATATTACAAGTTAATCTTGTTAGCGAATTTTTTAATTGGATCAATATTCTCTTGTCTATCATCGACTGGAGGTATTGAAAATAATACGCTTAATTTTGTTTCATATTCAAATGTTGCTATATCTTCACTTCCAAGACTACATTTATTTAATATAATCTTTTTATCTTTTAATTTTTCAAGTATACCTTTATTTTTCTTCATCATACGATTAATCATAATTGTTGATGGTTCAATTAAATAATATACTTCAGTACAAATATCAACATCTTCATAACTATTTAAATCTACGAATATAATATCGCAAGCATTTCTCTTCATTATTTCTTTTAAAAGATCTGTAGCATTTGCACTAACCATATCTTTATCATTGAAATATAAGAAATCTACTTTATCAACTTCTACAGCAGATACATTTCTATATCCATTTAGCATTTTCTTTAACATATAGATAAGTGATGTACTACCTGCATGTGAAGTAACATTCTTAAATCCTATAATTCTTAGTTTTCTTCCACCACCATCAGATACAGGACCTGGATCTGAAACATAGTGCTCAACAATAGTTGTTTGTTGTTGAGGAGCTTCTTGTCCTTGATTTAAATCTTGTAAACTATGGATATTAACAACATCTCTATAAGTATGTGGATGTACTAACAAATAGTTAATACCCTCAGCATTCTTAGTGAAGTTATAAATACCAAGTGAGATAAGTTTAGAAAGATATGATTTAGATTCAGTTTCTGGAGAATCATCTAATAAAAGTATAACATTCTCCATATTGATATTCATTGCTAGCTTTTGTAAATTATCAGTATTTTGATAATCTCTAATAGCAGTAATATCTAAAATCATTTTGTCATAATAGAAATTAGCAAAAGTATCTATAATTTCATCAACATTATAAACACCTTCTAATGACTTCATAACCTCAATGTTTAATCCCATTAATAGTTCTTTATATTTGTTATAAACCATTACATTCATAATCTTTTTTCCTCCTAAATCTAATCTAAGTTTTGAGTACAAGGATAATTACTCATATCAGAATAAATTGTTCTTGTTTCTCCAGTAATTGGTATTTTTACTGTTATATTAATAACTGGTAGTTTCAATGCAATATAAGTAGTAATTTTATAATGTGTGTTTGAATTTGGTACATTATTAGGACAATATTTAACAACACAATATCCACCTTCTGTTGTTACATTTTGTGAACCGTTTTGTGTTCCTTCACAAGCTATTCCTTGTGATCCAGTATAATTGTAACCTGTATTTCTTATAAGCTTATAAGCTTTTCCTTCCACAGTTTTACTCAATTCTTCATCAGTTCTCGATGCTATATCACCTTCACCAATAGTATATCCTTCATATTCTTCTATAAAAGATATAATATTGTTTTTAACATTGAAAGCTTTAGTATAACTAATAGAATAAGCTAAGAATCCAGAGAAAAAGAATATAAATACAATTACTATACCAAATAACCAAGCTCCACCAATTGACTCTCTCATATATTCAAACTCCTTTTAATTCCCGTACTTAAAAAAACTATAAACTATAATCACTATAGTTTATAGTTTTTATTCTTTATTAATTTATTCCTACGCAGCTTTGACCTTTACAGCATTTCCACTCATTAACTTTTGCATTTGAATCATTTAATTGAGTAGTAAGCTTTGAGGCTTGCCATCCGTCTCCATAAGTATTACATGTTTGTTGTACAAGCATTCTTTGTACCATAGGCCAAATAACTAGGTAAAAAACTGCTCCTAATGCTGCTACTGCAATTAAAGTAACAACTGTCATATTTAATTCACCTGTCGCTTCTTTCATTTATTAAATCCTCCTTATATTTCTACTAATTTAATTATATAACATAATTTTTCTTTATTCAATCATTTTTCCTTACATACTGCCAAACATTTGTAAAAGAGAGAATAAAATGATTGCCATAACACCTGCTCCTGTTGAAACAAGCATTGTCATTGTTTTCTTTTCCATTGTATCTAATCTTTCTTTATACTTAGTATCTCTTGATTTAGCTTGTAAGTTAGAAATTGTTCTAGAGAATGTAATCAATTGTTCTTGTTTTCTTTCTTGACTACCAAGACTAAGTCTATAAAGAAGTCTCATCATACGCATTGAATCTCTAACTGGATAACGTCTAGCAAATGCCATATATGGCTCTATTGTAGAATCTCCAGCATCAATAGATGCAATTAATTCACGAAGACCAGGTTTAAACATTTCTGGTGCTTCTTCTAAACTTCTAGTAATTGCTACTGGAACTGTATAGTGTTGAATCAAGATTTCTAAACTCTTTAAATAATATGGTAGTTTTAAATTAATTTCATGTAGATGAGCTTTATAAAATCTTTTTAACTTACTATAATCATCTTTAAACATTAAATATGTTAAACCAAATACAAGTACTAGTTTTACAGCAAAGTTTATTCCAGATACACTAGTAATCATTATTACCATACCTATTATAAATGTTAATATTGCTGTTTTTACTCTTTTATTAAATCTTTCATTAGGATCTACTTTTTCTCCATATCTACTATTTACATAAAAGTCATAATCTTCTTCTTTTAGTTTTGAAAATACAGCTTTATTATCTGTAACAAATTTATTAAAACTAAATGCTCCTATGTAATTAAATACTAATACTAAAATAACTCCTACTGCTAATATTTCAATTCCTGTAAACATTACTCAGCACCTACATCCTCATGGTAATATTTAATTCCTGTAACTAGGAAGAATGTATTTATAAGTATTACCCCATGAAGTAATACTACTACATACCATTGTTCAAGTAATTTTATATAACTATCATTTCCTAATAATAATTGAACTAATAATATCAAGAAATATAAGGCTATACCGAATGTTACAAATTGTTTAAAGAAGTTTGCTCTATCAATTCTATCACGATATACACTTTCAACAAGCATATCTATATCTTGTGACATACCTTCTAAAGCTTCACCCGAGTCTTTAGAACCTTCTTTTGTTATTTGAATAAATAATTGATGCATATTTCTAATAATGTAGTAATCATATTTTTCATTCATAAATCTTATTGCTTCATCTATAGTACCATTATCATATGCCATTTGAATCATTTCTTTAATATCACTTAGAAGTGGATCTTCAAGTACTCCTGAATCTCTAACACCTTCTAATGATTTAACGAATGATTGAGTTGTGTTATATTCCATAATAACGTTAGTTGTATATATTTGAACTTCTTCAAATATATATTCACTATATACCTTTTTGCATCTTAGATATGCTAAATATGGAACAAACAATATTGCTGCTACAGCATATATTATTGACCAAATAATACTATAGAAATATAAGTATGCAACAAAGGCAGCTACTACACCGAATAGTATAACTTGTCCTATATATTGCTTTGAAGTATATTCTTGTCCTAATTCTTTAGCTTTTTCTCTAACTACTTTAAAAGAATAAGGAGCATATTTTTCATAAGTATTACCTATTGTTCTTGCAATAAACTTATATGAATTGTTACCAGTATTTTTTCTATAAATATAGATAAATACAAGAATTGCTGCAATTACAAATACTTCTATATACATCTTCTACACCTCCTACATTTCAACTATTTCTAGTCCATTATTAACTTGTGTACTTACCCCCACTCCAACAGCACTTGTTGCTACTTGTGAAACCGGTGCAACCGGAGCAACTGCTTGTGTTGGTGTTACTGGAGCAGCAGGTGCAACTGGGGCTGCTGGTGCAGCTTGTGTTGTTTGTCCTACTGGAGCAACATTTGGTTGGGCAACTGATGTTGCCTCATTATTAATCTCACTGAATTCATCAGATGATTCCGTTATTTCTTCTCCTTTTGGAATAAAAGGATCTTCTCTCATTACTACACCTTGACTAGCTAAGTAATCAATTAAATGAGATGTTGGGTTATTATATCTTTCATTTCCTGCTAAATCTCTTTGATATAAAACATTTGCTTTAGCTTCATTAGCTTCATCATCTACATAGAACTCAACAACTTGAGTAATTTCTCTTTGGAATCTATCATATTTCTTAGAATAGAAACCTTTAACATGAATACCCAATTGAATATATCTATGCATACTTTTAACAAATTGATCAATATCTTGACTTGATTCAAGAAGTGAATATAAACGCATTGGAATACTTGATGCTTTATCAGAGTGTATTGTTGATAAAATGTTGTGTCCTGAAGAAATACTATTTCTAACAGCAGTAACAGCTTCAGCAGAACGAACCTCTGATAGTAAAATCCATCTTGGGTTTTGACGCATACAAGCTACAAGAA
>JAEEGL010339804.1_pt1 | contig 16546 bp, 17 predicted proteins | sample 9134231 | NCBI WGS metagenome assembly JAEEGL01 (sample SAMN16246548, study PRJNA631951) | gut metagenome | biome: gut microbiome; feature: rumen; material: fiber-attached | host: Bos | place: Iran: Karaj | collected 2018-10
ATCGCTTTCCGGAGCCGACTTTTACTTCATTACGGTTTGGATCATTGGATTTATAATCTTTGATACCTTTTGCCAGAGCCTGATTCGTTTTAGGCATAGGGGTGTTCTTCTCTTTTTGATAGATAAAAAACACGCCGAAGGATGATCCTTCGGCGTGTGCTTTTTCAGGCGTTCAGTTTTCGCTGCGGGTGTTGAGATAGTTGACGATGTCCTGAACGGTCTCGAAGGAGGCCAGGGCCTCGTCCGGGATGGCGATGCCGCGCTCTTCCTCAAAGGTCATGAGCAGCTGGAGAATGTCCAGAGAGTCCGCGCCGAGGTCGGCCTTGATGCGGGATTCGGGAGTGATCTCCACGCCGGGCTCCAGATGGAGCTGTTCGCTGAGAAGCTTTTTCACGTCTTCAAACATTTTTTTCCTCCTGTTTGTCTGCAAGCGCGGCCATGGCCTGCTCAATGGCTTTTCCGAGGCCGCTTTTTTCCATGCGGACGGCCTGCGAGATGCAGACGCTGACCGCCTTTTCGTCGGAGCTTCCGTGCCCCTTGACTATTATTTTTTCGGTGCCCAGCAGGACGCTGCCGCCGTAGTTTTGATAGTTCATGAACTCCTTTTCCTTCTTGAACATATCCTTCATCAGGGCGGCGCCCAGCTTGTACCTGGTCTTTGACATTATGTCGCGCTTTATCATCTTCAAAAGCTCGGACGCGGTGCCTTCGGCCGACTTTATCAGAACGTTTCCGGAAAAGCCGTCGCACACGACCAGATCGTAATTGCCCGTGAGCAGGTCGCGGCTCTCCATGTTGCCGACGAAGTTGACGAGCGGGGTCTGCTTGAGAAGAGCGTGGGCCTTTTTGTGCAGCTCGTCTCCCTTTTCCTCCTCGACGCCCACGTTCAAAAGGGCGACGCGGGGGTTTTCGACGCCGAAGGCGCTCTTGAGATACAGACTCCCCATCACGGCGAACTCGACCAGCTGCTCGGGGAAGATCTCGGGATTAGCGCCGCTGTCACACACGCCGACGATGCCGCCCGCCATAGTCGGAAGTATGGGGCAGAAGGCCGGACGGCGGATGCCGCGGATGCGGCCTATCCTCATGGTGGCGGCCGCCACCAGCGCGCCGGTCGAGCCGGTGGACACTATGGCCGATACCGTCGGGTCCTCGCGCAGCAGTCGTATCCCCTTTATCATCGAGCTGTCTTTTTTCAGCCTGATGGCGTCGGTGGGCTTGTCGTTGCCGGTGATCTCGTCGGGCGCGTCGAGTATCTCGACCCGTCCGCCCGTCCAGCCTGCGGCGGCGAGCTCGTCTTTCAGACTCTGCTCGGGGCCCGCGAGAATGAGCTCGAGATCGTCGTATTGCTTAAGGGCGGCAACGGCTCCGCGCACGTTGGCCCGCGGGCTGTGATCGCCCCCCAGGCAATCGATTATCATTTTCATATGGAAAGCTCCTTTATGAAACTGCGGCGGCGCTTATGCTGTATCGCCTTGAAGCGCTTCCACGTGTTCTGGATGGCGTAGTTGGTTTCAAGGTTGAGGTTGGTCTCGGCGTATTTGACGCCGTCCTGCTTGAGCATGCGGGTCAGCACCGAGGCGACCGCGGCGCCGATGCCCTTGTTCATATATTCGGGAGACACCGCCACCAGCGCAAGATCGAGGATCTCGGGCTTTTTGATCGCCTTGAGCAGCCTTACGAGGCAGGCCGGGGTGAGCTTTCCTTTTGAGGGCTGGACCGCCTTTGCGATGGAGGCGAAGCACAGGCCGAGGCAGACGATCTCGTCGTTTTTGTCCAGCATGACGGCGACGTGTTTGAGATCGACTATCAGCTTGAAGTTGGAGATCAGCATCTTCTTCATGCCGTCGGTGAAGGGCACGGTGCCGTAGATGTCGGCGTAGGCCTTGTCGAGCAGGGCGAAAAAGCCGTCGGCGTAGCGCTTTATGAAGTCGTTGACGCTTTTGGCCTCGCCGTAGTGAAGCTCGTACCGCTTCATCAGAAAGTCGGTCATCTTCTCAAGACTGTCGTCCGGCTCGTCGGGAAGATATATCTTGCTTTCGACCCAGTCGATCTCTTTGGCATAGCCGCAGTTTTCGATCAGTCTCTGATAATAATCGTAGTTGTACTGCTCCTCAAAGGTGGAAAGCTGGTCGAAGCCCTCTATCAGAAGGCCCTCGCGTTCAAGATCGGAAAAGCCCAGCGGGCCGCAGACCTTGTTCATGCCCTTGCCGAGCGCCCATTTTTCAACGGCGCCGAACAGGGCGTTCGCGACCTCCTGGTCGTCTATCGCGTCGAACCTGGTGAAGCGCACGCGCTTTTCACCCATCTTTTCGTTGGACGCCTTCTGCAGTATGCCCGAGATGCGCCCGACCATCTCTCCGTCCCTGTAAGCGTTGTAATAGACGGCCTCGCAGGTGTCGTAATAGACGTAATCCGGGCGGAATATCTTTTTCTCATCGCCGTAGAGAGGGGGAACGAAGCAGTCGTTGCCCTCATAGAGCTTGAGGGGAAACTCCAGAAAATCACGCTGCTGCTTTTTGGTCTTCGCTTCGATAACAGTCAGCATGGCCGCTCACCTGTGTACGGCGTGGAAGCACACGCCTATGGAGCTCGGGCCGCAGTGAGAGCCCGAGGTGGGGTTGACGTTCACTATCTGTATATCGAGGTCGGGGGAGATGCGCTCTTTGAGCATGGAGCTTATCTGCTCGGCGACGTCGGGGATGTCGGCGTGGGAGATGAGCACTCTGTGGCCGGCGACGTCGTCGCCCAGCTCCTCGACGTATTTGACCAGTCTCTCGATGGCCTTGGCACGGCCCTTTTCCTTGCCGATGCTGACCATCTTGCCGTCGGCGCCCATGTTGATTATCGGGCGGATGCCGAGCAGAGTGCCCATGGTGCCGGCAAGGCCGGAAACTCTGCCCGAGCGTTTGAAGAAGGTCAGATCGTCCGCGAAGTAATAGACTGCGAAATGGTATTTTTCCTCTTCGGCCCAGGCGAGTACGTCCTCAAGGGGCTCGCCCGCACGCAGCTTGTCGCTGACCTCCATGGCGATGTTGAGACTGAGGATGTTTATGCCCTTGGTGTCGACGGCGTAGAATTTGCGCTCGGGGTATTTGGGCATCAGGATCTCAAGGGCTTTGTCCATGTTGCCGAAGGTGGTGGACATGGCGCGTGAAAAATGCACGTACAGGATGTCGTCGCCGTTGGCGAACACGGGCTCGAAATATTTAATATACTCTTCGACGTTCACCGCGCTGGTGGTGGGTATGCACCCGCTCCTCAGACGGTCGTAATATTCATGGAAGTCAAACTCCGAGAAATCCTCCCAGGGGCGTATGGTCTTGCCGTCGATGCTGTACGGCATGCTTATCAGCCTGTATCCGTACTGTTCGGCGATCTCCGGGGTCATGTCGGTATCGGTATCGGAAAAAAGAACTAACATCTGTCCCTCCTTGATCATTCAAAAATGAGAATATAGTCAAAGACGGGCTGGCCGCCTTCAAGCCGTATGACTTCGGTGCTGGGATATTTGTCGCTGAGCTCTGCGGCCAGCTCGTCGGTCTCCTGGGAGCTCGCGTCGTTTCCCCTCAAAAGCAGTATGACGTCGAATCTGCCGGCGTCCAGCTTTTCGGCAAGACCGGCGGCGGCGCCGTTTCTTGTGGGGCAGTCTATGTAAATGGTATCGTCCACGAAACCTATATAATCGTCCTTTTTGATCTTGACGCCGTCCTTTTCGGCGTCTCTGACCGCGCGGGAGACCGATCCGGTCACCACGTCCTTGATGGCCTGCTCCATCTCGCTCATGATGGCCTCGGTATCGCCCGAGGTGGTGTCGAGCATGGATATGGCGGCATAGCCCTCGCCGATGGTGCGGCTGGGAACTATGCGGACGTCGGACTTTTTGTAAAGGGAGGCCGCCTGACGCGCCGTGAGGATTATATTGCCGTTGTTGGGGAACACCAGCACGGTGTCGGCGTTGGCCTCGTCGAACGCCTTTATCAGATCCTCCGCCGAGGGGTTCATGCTCTGGCCGCCGTCGATCACGACGTCGCAGCCGATGGAGGTGAAGGTGTCCTTTATGCCCTGTCCCGCGGCGACGCACACTATGCCGTAGGCCTTGTGGGGCCTGCGGGCGGCGGGCACGTATTCTTCGCGGCGGATGTGCTCGTTGTGCTGAAGGGTCATGTTCTCGACCTTGACGGTCAGAAATTCGCCGAACCTTTGAACGTGGGACATGACCTCGCCCGGGCGCATCGTGTGAACGTGCACCTTGACGATCGAGCCGTCCTTGAAGGCCGCGACCGAATCGCCGACCGAGTTCAGCCAGTTAACGAAGGCCGCCATGTCAAAGTTGTCTATGTCGGTCTTGGAGCGCTGCAGGCGGATGAGAAATTCTGTGCAGTATCCGTACTTGAGCTCGCTGTCTTCGGTGAAAAGGGATATGTCTACGGCGGCTTTCTTTTCGGAGGGAGCGCCGCTCTCGTCGGATATGATTCCGCCGTTCAGGGCGCTCTTCATGCCCTCGGCGATATATACGAAGCCGGCGCCGCCGCTGTCCACGACTCCCGCTTCCTTCAGAACGTCCAGCAGCTCCGGCGTGCGCTCGAGGGAGCGGCGCAGCTCCTGGGTGAAGTCTTCAAAATAGCTCTGGAATGTGCTCTCTTCGGTCAGAAGGGAGGCGGCGTGGGTCACGGCGTCGCGGTAGACGGTGAGTATGGTGCCCTCCACGGGTACGGCCACGGCCGCGTATGCCTCGGATATGCCCGCTTCAAAGGCGCGGGCGAAGGTCTTGACGTCGGCGGATTCTACACCCTCGAGGCCGCGTGATATGCCCGAAAAGATGCGCGACAGTATGACGCCCGAATTGCCTCTTGCGCCGAGCAGCATACCGCGGGCGGCGCGGGAGGCCGCGTCGCTCAGCGAGTCGGTCTCGTTGCCGTTGAGCAGGGCGGCGCCCGAGTCTATGGTCATATACATGTTGTCGCCCGTATCTCCGTCGGGGATGGGGAACACGTTGAGATCGTTCACGACCTTCTTATTGTTGTTCAGATTGGCCGCGCCCTGGCGCAGCATATCCGCGAACCTGCGGCCGTCCATGGTTGACGTTGTCATACTTTTAACTCCTGATAGCGTTATTTTGCCGTGCCGTCGTGCACAAGACGGGCAACGGTCCGGGCTCCTCCGAAGACCACCTGTTCACGCTGGCAGGCAGTCATCTTATCCGAGCGTGCGCTGTCGCGGGCGAGAGCCATGGCCTTGCGGATGGCGTCGTTCACCCCGTCGGCGGTGACCGAACAGCCGCGCTTTGCGAAGAACTCCGCGTTGAGCCGTTCCCTGCCGGGAAGGATCATGACGTGGACCATGGGAACGCCTGCGGCCGAGGTCTCGGTGCTCTGGGTCCCGAAAGGACGGGTGAGTATGACGTCGGCGGCGTCCATGAGGACGTTCTGCTGTTCGGTATATGCTATAACGTGTATGTGCGGATCAAGGCAGTATTTTTTCTTGAGGTCGTCTCTGAGATCGCTGTTGCGCCTTACGGGGAGATAGGCCGCGAAATCGTCCTTTTCCTGGGCGAGGAACTCGTCGCAGATGCCCTCTATGATGCTGCGGTTCATCCCGCCGAAAAGCAGCAGATATATCTTGCGCTTCGGAGGTATGACCAGACGGTTCCTGGCGGTCGCCTTGTCCAGGCGCCGGTCGAACCTGCGGGAGATGGGGACGCCGGTCACGAAAATGCGGCTTTCGGGAAGGCCGGCCTCCACGAAAAGGGGCTTGAGGTCGGCGTGGGGAATGAAATAGCCGTCGAGGCTGAGTCTTGAAACGAAGGAAAGGCAGGCGTAGTCGGTAAAGAGCGCGTAGCACGGGACGCTCAGCTTGGGACGGATGGCGGAGGCCGCCTCCATTGACATCTGGTCGGCGCACAGTATCCTGTCCGGACGGACGGCGTCGATCTGCTCCTCAAGCCCCGCGAGCACTTTTGCGTCGGGATGCTGGGCCATGCCGGGCAGATCGAACACGGCTGACGGATCGTAATATGCGCACTCTCCGCCCAAAGCCGAGAATTCCTCCGCCACGGCCGCGAGAGTACGCTTGTGCGCCTCTTCCGACCGGGAGCTCAATATAAGCAGCCTCACGTTTCCTCCTGTCACGCCTTCTGCGCGAAACACACAAAAGGCCAAAATACTACAATTTTATTTAACATAGAGATTATATATAAAAGTTAAACAAAATGAATGGACATAGTCAACAAAAAGTGTTACAATTACCACATAAACGGTCAAATGTGAGGTATAACTTTCGGTAAGGAAGATGTGACAGGATGGATAACATGGGCAACGAACCGCGCAAGACCGTCGGCAGAAGGGTGCAGAGGACCAAAAGGGCTATCAGGAACGCCTTTGCACAGCTTATTTCCGAGCGTGAGATAAACGATATAACCGTGCGCGACATCGCCGACCTTGCGGAAATAAACAGGAAGACTTTTTATAATTACTATTCGGGCATCTACCAGATAGTCGACGAGGTCGAAAACGATATAGTCGCCAGCTTCGGCAGCGTGCTGGGCGAGATCGATCTCAAGACAGATCTTGTGGATCCCTATCCGATCTTCGAAAAGCTGACGGCGGTGATAGTGACCGACCTTGATTTTTACGGCTATCTTTTTACCATGTCGGGCAACCTCGGTCTTATGAGGAAGATAGTCGAGGTGCTGAAGGAAAAGACCCGCCGCACCGTGCTTTTGCAGTCGGACATCGACGAGGAAAAGCTGGACGTCATGCTCGATTACGCCTTTTCCGGCATGATAGCGGTGTTCCAGCGCTGGTTCGTGTCCTCCCGCGAGACCTCGGTGGAGGAGCTTTCAAAGGTGCTGGGCACCATATGCATCCGCGGCTTCGACGGGATAATAGATATGGATTGAGGATATGGACCTGAAAAGTCCTCCGGACGACGTCCGGAGGACTTCTTTTTTATCATACGAGGCCCTTGCCCGATTCCCAGATGAGCAGGATCAGCACGGCGAACTCCACGGCGGCGATCGCCGCCATGAGCTTCCATTTGGGCTTTTTCAAAACGAACGGGGTCACGTAGGATATGCCCAGGATGACCATGAGGATGGTATAGACGGGGAAGAACATCCTTCCCGCGAGCGGCCTTGCGCACCACAGCGCGGGCACGGCGAGGGCGGATAAGCTTACGGGAAAGCCGAGGTAGGCCGCTCTCGGCTCGGACTCGGTCTTTATGCGCAGGTCCTCCGCGACCGCGAAATACGCCTGTTTGACCACGGCGCACATGATATACATGAGCGGCACGGTTATGCGGAAAAGCGAGGGCAGCTCGCCCCGCGAGGTGTGATAGAACAGGAAGGCCGGCAGTACGCCGAAGCCCACCGTATCGCAGAGCGATCTTATCTGTATGCCGTATTTCTTTTCCGCCGTGGTGCGGATGCGCGAGCGGGACATAAGCCCGTCCGCCAGCGCGAAGCCGCCCGCGGCGATCAAGAAGTAAAGGGCGTGGCTGACGTTTTGATCGCACACCGCGAACAGTCCTGCGGTCGCCGCGAAAAGTCCGCAGTAGACGGCTACGGTGGATAGATTGGAAAAACCGATGAAATTGCCGTATCCGTTGCCTAGCTTCATTTTTAACTCCTTACTTCGACACGACGCCCGCGTCCGTCATGACGGCGCTGAACGTCATGGTCTGTCCGTCTCTTTCTACCGTTATCTCGGCCTGCTGGCCCACCTGCATGTTCTGGATGATGTATACGAGGGAGGAAGAGTCCTCTATGGGTTTTCCGTCTATCGCGACCAGCTTGTCGCCCGGCAGGATGCCCGCCTTTTCTGCGGCGCCGCCCTCGACCAGGTTCAGAACGAAAACGCCCTGCTCATGCTGGTAATATGCCGCGGCTTCGCTGCTGTAATAGCGCACGGTGACGCCGAGCGTCGCCCTGTGGACCACCTTGCCGTATTCGATGAGATCGTTCATTATGGCGATGACCGTGTTCGAGGGTATGGCAAAGCCTATGCCCTCCACGCCGTCCCTGTCCATCTTGGCGTTGACGATGCCCACGACGGCGCCCGCTGAATTGAGAAGGGGACCGCCGGAATTGCCCGAGTTGACCGCGGCGTCGATCTGTATGAGGCCCATCATGTAGTTGTTGACCGTGATCACGCGCTCGGGTGACGAGATGATGCCCGAGGTCATGGTCCCCGAGAACTGGGAGCTCAGCGGGTTGCCGATGACGACGGCCGTGTTGCCCGCGGCGAGCTCCGAGCTGTCGCCCCACAGGGCGGGATCGAGCTGCGCCTCTGTTTTGAGAAGGGCAAGGTCGGTGTTGGCGTCGGACGCCACGAGCACGGCGGGATGATCGATCCCCTGCCAGTCGGTGACCGTTATCTGCTGCGAGTCGTTCACCACGTGAAGGTTGGTCGCTATATATCCGTCGCTGCGGTATACGACGCCGGTGCCGTAGCTGCGCATGCCCGCTTCGGGATAAAGGGCGGTGATGGCGACCGTCCATTTCAGGGCCTGCTCGTATATCTGCGGAAGGGTAAGGTCTTCATACGCCGTTTTGGTCTCATATACCACCCGCGCCTGCTTGAAATATACCCTGCCGCCGGAAAGCCTCAAAAAGGCGTAGACCGCGCCGAGCGATACCGCGGCGGATACCACGGCCGAAATGAGCACCGCCCAAAGGATGGGGTGCTTCTTTTTTGTTTTTTTCGGTTTTTCGAAAACCGTGTCGGGCGCGGCCTGTGCTGTGTTTTCCGCGGCAGGCGCGTCTTCCGTCTGCGCTTCTTCCTCCGCCGGCGCGTCTTCCGTCTGAGCCGTATCTTCCCCGGCCGCCTGCTTTATCTCTTCCCCGGAGGAGGCGTTTTCATCTTCCCGCGTATCCTCGGGGCCTTCTTCTGTCGGTGTGAAACCGGATATGCGTTCTTCCATAAGCGCTCCTTTTTACGATCGTGCTCATATATTTTATCATAAGCGCCGTTTTTTTACAATCGGGGGTTGACAGCGGGGCGAAAGAGGGATAATATTGTATTACTTCATTAGTACAATGACACACAGAAAGGGGGACCGCCGATGCAATGGAACCTTTCCGGAGCGGGTCCGGTCTATATCCAGCTTGCCTATGCGATCAAAACGGCGATAGCGAGGGGAGAACTCAAAGCCGGATCGCGCATACCGGGCGTCAGGGAGCTCGCCGCGGAAGCCGCGGTCAATCCCAACACCATGCAGCGCGCGATCATGCTTCTTCAGGACGAGGGACTGGTAGCCACCGAGCGCACGGCGGGCTCGTTCGTCACCGAGGACGGAGGCAAGATCTCGGTCCTGGCAGAGGAGCTGGGCCTCGAGATGGCCCGAAGATATCTCGCCGACCTGCGCCTCATCGGGCGTCGGGACGAGGCGGAAAAACTGCTTGACAAAGCAAGGGAGGCAGAAAATGGACAATCTGATTGAATGCAGGGCCCTGTGCAAGAACTACGGCAGCGTGCAGGCCCTCAGATCCATAGATCTCAGTATACCGCGCGGCCGCGTCGTCGGCCTGCTGGGGCCCAACGGCTCGGGGAAGACCACCTTCATAAAGCTGGCCTGCGGCCTTTTGACCCCGACCTCGGGCGAGATAGAGGTGTGCGGCTTCAGACCCGGCCCCGAGAGCAAGGCGAGAGTATCCTTCCTTCCCGACAGATGCTGCCTTGACAAAAACCGCAAGGTAAAGGGGCTGGTCGCGTTCTACGCCGACTTTTATTCCGATTTCGACTCGGAAAAGGCCATGCACATGCTGTCGCTGCTGGGCATATCGCCCGAGAGCCGTCTGCGCGCCCTTTCCAAGGGCCAGCAGGAAAAGGTGCAGCTCATTTTGTGCATGTCGAGAAGGGCGGAGCTTTACCTTCTGGACGAGCCGATCGGCGGCGTCGACCCCGCCTCGCGCGACTACATCCTGTCCGCGATAATCGGCAGCATAAGGGAGGACGCGACGCTGGTCATATCCACCCACCTCATCTCGGACGTCGAAAAGATACTCGACCACGTCATTTTCGTAAACGAGGGCAGGATAGTGCTCAACGAGGGAGCGGACGACGCCCGCGAGCGCACCGGACTTTCTCTCGATCAGCTGTTCAGGGAGGAATTCAAATGTACCGCAAGCTTGTAAAATATGAGTTCGGGGCTACGGCCAAGGTGTTTTTGCCCCTTCTGGGTCTTTTGATCCTGTTCACCGGGACCGCGGCCTGGGGAGTCGCAAGAAGGCCCGTCGCGCAGAGCTCTTTCTTCAATACCGTCCGCACCACGTCCATCATTCTGTTCATCATAACGGCCATAGTGCTCGCGGGCTCGGTACTGGTCATGACCATACTCAGAGTCCGCCGCACGCTGCTGGGCGACGAGGGATATATAACCTTCACCCTGCCCGTGGGCATCGACAAGGTGCTTTGGTCCAAGCTGACCGTCAGCGGCTTCTGGTACGTGATCTCGGCGCTGATCGGCATGATCTGCGTCTACGTCATGATGCGCTGCGCGGACGCGGAAGGCGTCCCGACGATCCATGAGATCATCAGCGCGCTCGGATATGAGAACCGCATGTGCATCGCCGATTACAACTACTCTCTTTATCTCATGCTCGCCCAGTGGGCCCTCACGGCCGTTCTCTTCGTTATCGCCATGCTCATCCTCATATTCTTCTGCCTGAGCGTCGGGCATCTTGTCCGCAAGGGACAGCTCATCCTGGCGATCGGCGTCTATTTTGTCATAAACAACGTCATAGGCCTGCTTCTTCCCGTGAGATGGCTGATAAGGCTGGCGTCCGAATCAGAAAATCTTATGCACTTTCTGCTCGTGACCTGGGGCGTGCTCACTGGCGGCGTCATCGTCCTGGGAGTTTTGCTCTATATCGGGACCAGGCTCATACTCAAGCACAGGCTCAACCTTCAATGAGAAGATATCTGAAATGGATCGTGCCTGCCGTCCTGCTGCTCGCGGCGGCGTTCGTCATATATAAAAAGGCGCTGCCTAAAAAGCAGTATACCGCCCGGGACTTCGGCATAACGACCGCGGTCTCGGCGGTGGATTTCGACGGCGACGGTACGGACGACTATCGCGACATAATGCTCGGCGCCCGCATGGATGCCGAGAACCACCCGACGTACGACGGCTCCTATCAGGCGGGAGGTTATCCTCCCGACGATATCGGGGTATGCACTGACGTAGTGTGGAGGGCGTTCAAAAACGCCGGCTACTGCCTCAAGGATATGGTGGACGCCGATATCGCGGCGCGGCCCGAGGCCTATACGAAGATAACAAAGCCCGACCCCAACATCGATTTCAGACGGGTGATAAACCTCAGGGTGTTTTTCGACACCTACGCCGTTTCCCTGACTCTTGACATAAACGATCATGCCGCCTGGCAGCCCGGCGACATAGTCATATTCGGCGCGGACAAGCATATCGGCATAATCTCCGATATTCGGAACAAGGACGGCCGCGCCTGGGTCATCCACAACGGCGGCCAGAGCGAGCGCGAGGAGGACGCCCTCGGAAGATCGCAGGTCACCGGGCATTATCGCTTTGACGCCTCCCTTATCCCGCCCGGGGTGCTTCGGGCGTGGACCGATCAATGATACCTCTCTTCTTTTCCCATAAATGAAAGCAGACTGAGATACCTCAGTCTGCTTTCATTTTAAGAGGGCATACTGCGTGCCGCCGAACGTGCGGAAAGATCTGTTTTTTAGAAATATAGATTTGATATATATATATGATATAATCAAAGCAGAACAAGTCGGACTTTTTCCGGAGAAAGGAGTGTCAATATGAAAAAGACGGTCATTCTCGCTTTTTGCCTTTTGCTGTTTCTTTCGGGCTGTCAGGTCGCGGACAAAACCACGACCACTGCCGCGCCCGAAACTACTGCGAGCAGCGCCGTGACTACGACGACCAGAGGGCCGGTCTCCGCGACGGCTCCGCCCACGAGAAAGACCACGACCGCCGATAATACTCCGCCCGAGAAGGACTGGTGGTACTGCCTAAAGGACGAAAACGTCCGCGAGGACGAGGTGCTGGACGTCACGGAGATAACGATCGACCGGCTTTTGAGCATGGATGAGGGACTGCCATTTGATATCTACGGCGCCGTAAAGTGCGGACGGGCGGCCTATATATGTTCGCAGGGCGAAGAAAATTATATCATCCTGATCTACAGCGTTTCAAAATACGATCCCGACAAGGAAGGATTCGAGAAGTACGGAAAGACCGGCGCTTCCTGGAACGACTTCATTGAGTATTACGAGACCGAAGAGATAACGTCCGGTTTTTTCAGCGGGCAGCCCGTCGGGGTGAAAAAAGCTTTGCGCAATATTTACAACGACGGCTATAACGTGGAGGGGACCGTTAACGGGAACCTCGGTTATATAGACGAGTACTACGGATATATGTACGGCGCGGAAAAAGCGGCAGAGCTCTGGCAGGAGGGAGAAGGCGTTTGCCTGACTTACTCAAGACCCTTTGAAGAAGAGACGCAGATGTTTTTCATCCCGTATATCGGAGTGCCTGAAGAAGACCTCAAATACTGTTTGGTGGACGACCTTGCAAAGGATTTTCACTCTCTTCTTGCGTTTCGCGGATATGAGAAGAGTTTTTACGATCCGCAGGTCAGAGTGAGCCGGGACGACCCCATAGGCGCGAAGATCTGGGAAATATATGAAAAGCGCGGCCTTGAAAAATGGCTGGAGGAATGATCTTCCGGTAAACGATGCCCCGATCTTGAACCTTGCGAAAATGAAAAGCAGACTGAGATACCTCAGTCTGCTTTCTTTTTTGCTTTATAGTCAGTCTTTTTGTTCCACTCCGGTTATGGTGCCGTATTTGGCCCAGTCGGAGGTGCGGTAGTAGATGGTCATTATCAGCGTGCACAGGCACCAGCCCACGGGATAGGCCAGTATCATGACCATGTAATTGCCGGGGATAAGGCGGGACATCACGAAAAGATAGATCTGTCTGAAAACGACGAAGGACGAAAGGGTTATGACGGTGGGTACGCGGGTGTTCCCCGCGCCTCTCAGCGAGCCGGTGTATATCTGGTTGACGCAGTTGACTATGTAGAAGGGCGATACGGTCTGCATCAGTCTCACGCCGTAATAAAGAACGTCGGCCTCTTTATTGAAGATGGAAAGTATGGGGCCCGCGGCGAATATCAGCGGTATGAGCAGCACGACAGTGCACGAAGTCGCGAGCAGCATGGCCGTACGCACGCCGCCCTTCGCCCGGCCGACCTGGCCCGCGCCCATGTTCTGCCCGACGAAGGTGGTCGCGGCGTTGGACAGCGACTGGGCGGGCAGCAGCGCGATCTGATCGATCTTGCCGAAGGCGGAATTTGCGGCCATGAAGGCCGAGCCGAACACGTTGATGTAGGACTGCACGAAAACGTTCGAAAACGCGGTTATGGCCATCTGGATGGAGGAGGGAAGGCCTATCCTGACCGTCTGCCGCAGTATGGGGGGATTGACCTTGAAATCCGACCAGACCAGGCGGTATGCGCCGTGCGCCCTCGAAAGAGTAGCTATCGCGAGGACGGCCGAAAGCACCTGGGATATGGTGGTCGCCCAGGCGACGCCGGGAACGCCGAGGTGGAAGACGACGACGAACAGAAGGTCCAGGATGATATTGACGATGGAGGAGAAGATCAGAAAATAAAGCGGTCTTTTGGAGTCGCCCACCGCTCTGAGTATGCCGGCGCTCATGTTGTAGATCATGTTGGCGGGAGCGCCGATAAAGTATATCCTCAGATAGGCCGAGGCCTGGCCTATGACGTCGTCGGGCACGTTCATCCACGTGAGCATGCGCGGAGACAGCAGTATGCCGACGGCGGACAAAACGATGGATGCGGCGAGACCCACGGTGAGCGAGGTGTGCACCGAATCGTGCACGCTCAGATCGTCGTGGGCGCCGAAATACTGGGAGACCACGACGTTCGTCCCCATGGAAAATCCCGTGAAAAGGCCGATTATAAGGTTGAGTACGTGCGAGGTGCATCCGGTCGCGGCAAGAGCGGTCTTTCCGACGAAACGCCCCACGACGAGGGTGTCGACCATGTTGTACATCTGCTGGAAGAGCAGCGACAAAAGCATGGGCGCGGCGAACGCGACGAGCAGCCGCCACGGCGTGCCGACCGTCATGTCAAGATCTTTTCTTTTCATTTGCTCCATATCCTTAATAAATTATTACCAAACAAATATGCTATCATCCCGGGCGAAAAGTGTCAACGGTCTCAGCTGACGCTCTCAAGGCCCTGCTGCCCGTCGGAAACGTAGGCGATCTCCCATACCGGAGTCAGCGTGATCCCGTTGAAGGCGTATTTCAAAACGCAATCGCCCACGACCTTCTTTTCCGTGCCGTCGGCGAATTCCAGGATCATCTGCGCTCTCGATTTGGCCTGCTCCAGTCTTTTGGGCTCGGTGAAGAACCATCTGCCCTCGACGGACGCGCGGCCGTTCTCCCAGCCGCACTGCAAAAACGCGCCCGTTACCTCACAGCCCCTGAAGGCTCGTGAGAAGGAGCCGGAAACGCCCTGCTCCGCGTCGCTCCAAACAGCGTCCTTTACGGGTATGCCGGCGTTTTTCAGAGCCGACGCGAAAAACTCCTCAGCGTTATCGGGGCGTTCTGCGTCGAAGTACAGCTCGAAATAACCGCCGCTCCTGAAAACGGCGAGGGCGCCGCGGCCCGAGTACTGGTATACCTCGCCCGACACCTGGCAGGCGCAGTCCTGCCCGCAAATAGCGTACGCGATCTGGCGTTCGCGCTCCGCGTCGCGCTCGCACGTCCATATATAGGTCTGCGCCGGCATGGACAAAAACGTCTTTTCGTCGCCCGAAACGCCGCGCGTTTGGGCTATCTGCCACGCCTGTTTAACGGCTTCGGACTCCGCGGCGCGGGAGGAAAAATACTTGGAAAGGGCGGACGCCGCCAAAAAGATATCGGCCGCGAGCAGGACTATTATGATCAGGTTTTTGACCTTACTCCACTGCATTTCGCGCCTCCCCGTCGACACACAGGGCGGGCGTCAGCCTGCCTTGATCCAAAAAGTACAGTATGCGCACCGGGGCCTCGCCGCCCGCGGCGGCCGCGGCCTGCGCTCCGGGAAGCATGCTCACCGTCTCGCCGCTCTTCTGACAGCTCAGAGGCAGCATGGAGGCCGCCGTTATGCGGCCGTTCTCCACGCGGACGACGGCGCACCAGCTGCCGCTGACGAATATGCCGTCCGCGTCGAGCTCGAAGTAGAACGAGCCGTCCTTTTCCGTGCAGAAGCTGGGCGTGCCGTAGGCGGAGGACATCTCCCATACCGATGACACCAGCTTGCGGCAGGCCTCGACCCGCCGGGCGAAGGACGCGCCCGAAAAAGATATGCCTTCCTCCGAGGAATATATTATCTCGCCCTCGGGGGTCAGGGTAAGCGTGCTTTGACGATCGACGTAGACCTGGTTGGACGCGCTGTCCTTATAATAGCTCACGCGGTTGGGGTTGAGGCCGAAGGCCTCGGCGAGCTTTCTCGGCAGTTCTCCCGAGATCGCCTGCGAGACGGTCAGCACGTCCGCCTGCTGCGCTCCATCGAACACGGGCCAGAAGGAGCCGTCCTCCGGCCAGAAGCCGTTGCTTTCGGACGACGCGCACGTCTGGCTCAGCCTTATGAGCGACGCGCCGGTGTTCGCCGAGTATATCTCGCCCGAGTCGGTCTCTATGAGGAGCACGACCTGTCCGCCGTTCTCCGCGGCGGCCAGCGCCGCGGCCTTTAGCGAACGGCCGCCTTCGCCGCCCGCCCAGGCCGACAAAAGGTCGAGTTCGATCGCGCAGCCGTATCTCATATAAACGCAATTCCCCCTGAGAACGGGCAAAAGCTCACCTGTGAACGGCACGGGCTCGTCCATGGTGAGCAGAGCTTCAAAAATAACGGGTGAGACCTTTTCGTAAAGGTCGCGCCCCACGCCGGACACCTCCACTCCGTTTTCTTTCGAGATCGCGGTGAGGAAGGGGAGCGAGGCGGGGGATATGGAATCGTCATTCTCGCTTTCGGCCGGGCTGAAAAGCCGCATCCTTCCGAGCTCGGGCACGGCCAAAAGCATATTGACGGCAAAAAGGCCGATCATGAGCGCCAGCAGGACTATGATGGCGGCGGTCTTAATCTTCTCCATCTTCGCCCTCCGCCTGCTTTTTGGGGAGCACGAGGGTGAACTCGGTGCCTTCGTTCTCGACGCTTTCGGCGGTGAGAGAGCCGTGATGCCTCTCCACTATCTCGTGAGCTATCGCAAGGCCGAGGCCGGTGCCTCCGCGCTCGCGGGAGCGGGCCTTGTCCACCCGGTAGAACCTTTCGAATATGTGGGAAAGATCCTTTTCGGGTATGCCGATGCCGGTGTCGGATATCTTCATGGTGACGTAGTCTTCGCTCTCGCTTCCGGTTATGCTCACTTTTCCGTCGGGCCGGTTGTATTTCACGGCGTTGGAAATGATGTTCACGATCACCTGGCGCAGGCGCGGCTTGTTGCCCTCGACGACGAGAGCGCCGGGAAGCTCGAGCTCGATG
>JAEEGL011104424.1_pt1 | contig 16546 bp, 15 predicted proteins | sample 9134231 | NCBI WGS metagenome assembly JAEEGL01 (sample SAMN16246548, study PRJNA631951) | gut metagenome | biome: gut microbiome; feature: rumen; material: fiber-attached | host: Bos | place: Iran: Karaj | collected 2018-10
AAGAGTCAGGAAGGCGTTGTTATGAACGCAATGACCGAACAGGCTCAGGGTAACCAGCAGGTTCTTGATGCGATGAAGAACATCAACGATATTACCGTTTCCGTTTCCGAAGGTTCAAATGAAATGCTCGCCGGTGGAAAGCAGATTGTAAGTGAGATGGAAATCCTTTCCAAAGTTACTGCCAATATTCATGAACACATGAACGAGATGACCTCCAGCATTGAAGGCGTATTCGGTGCAATGAAGAATGTTACCGATTCATCAACCAAAAACCAGCAGGATATGGATGAATTGGGCGACCAGATAAAAGAGTTCGTTCTGGCGTAATGTGATAAAATCTCAATGGAAGACGTTGTATTAAATTCACCCAAAAAGAACTATTATGCCCCGTCGCATACCACGGAACATATTCTGAACAGAACCATGGACAATATGTTCGGTTGCGGCAGGTCTTTTTCGGCTCACATTGAAGAAAAAAAGTCAAAGTGCGATTACCGCTTTCCTGCTGGAACGAAAGTGCCTGAGCAGGAACAGCTTGCGCTTGTTGAACAAAAGGTAAACGAGATTATTCAGCAGAATCTGCCTGTTACGGCAAAAATCTGCACACGCAAGGAAGCCGCAGAACTTGCGAATTTGTCAAAACTTCCGCCCGACGCGAGCGAGATGCTGCGTCTTGTCTGTATAGGCGAATACGACGTTTGCCCCTGTATAGGGCAGCACGTTGCAAATACCGGCGAAATAGGCAAATTCAAAATCCTTTCTTCTTCTTACGAAAATGAAGTTCTGCGCCTGCGCTGGAAAATCCTTAAGGACTGATAACAACCGTAACAGGTTGCACAGATTGCCGACATATTCTATATTAATCGCATGAAAACTGAAGGAAAAAAGCTCATAGCCCAGAACAAAAAGGCAAGATTCAACTACTCAGTGGAAGATTCCCTTGAATGCGGAATAGAATTGCAGGGAACGGAAGTAAAGTCGTTTAAAGACGGCAGTATTTCGTTTCCCGATGCTTTTGCCGAAATCCAGAAGGGCGAGGTTTGGCTCAAAGGTCTGCATATCTCGGAGTATGTTTATTCGTCAGTTTTCAATCACAATCCCGACCGCCCCAAAAAGCTGCTGTTACATAAGGAAGAAATAAAACGTCTTGAACGCAAGGTGACAGAAAAAGGATTTACGCTAATTCCCCTTGATTTTTACCTTAAGGACGGCAGAGTAAAAGTAAACCTTGGTTTGTGCAAGGGTAAAAAAATGTTCGACAAGCGTGCGGATATAAAAGAAAGGGATTTGCACAGAGAAGTGCAGCGAGAGTTCCGCAGGCGTCTTGACGGATAGCTTTTGTTCCCGTTCCTGCCGATAAATTCAGTATGCCGGCTAAAAAACACACAAAACTAAAATTGTCATTCAGTTTTCCCGTAACGCTTTATATCTGCTTTACGGCTTTAATCATTTATTTGCTTGATTCAACCTTTGTTCCCTCGCTAATAACAAACGTGTTCTCTGTTCCTGCCTCTCTGCGGACAACCGGTGGTTTTGACTGGAAAAACGTTTTGGATTATCTGCGGCTGTTTTTTCATGTTCTTGGACACTCCTCCTGGAGTAGTCTTGTTACGAATCTTGCGTTTATTCTTATTCTTGCCCCTAATCTCGAAGAACAATACGGTTCAGGCGTTCTTGCGCTTATGGTACTTGTTTGCGCTTTTGTAAGCGGAATTTTGAATGTGTGCTTTAATCCGCAGCCTCTTTTGGGTAGTGACGGGGTAGTCTTTATGCTGGTTCTCGTAACTTCCGCAAACTATATTACCAAAAGGGAAGTGCCTCTGACTGCGGTTGTCCTGATAATTCTGTTTGTGCTTAAAAACCTTGTAAATACAGGGGATAATGAAAAAATCCGTGCGCTGATTCATATTGCAGGTGGTGTGTGCGGTAGTCTTCTGGTTTTTCTTGCCGGTGAAAAGAGTTCCGTAAAAAGAAAAACATCAAAAGCGTCCGCCGCATCACATGATGGGTTATTTCCGGCTGCTGATGAATAGGCCGGTGATTGTTATGAGCGTACCCGCCGCGCCCATCAGTGTTATAGGTTCTTTAAGAAAGAAAAACGCAAAAACCGTTGTGATTACCGGAATCATATAAAGACCGGTAGACGTTTTTACCGTTCCAAGCTCGTTGCAAACCTTGTTCCATGCGCTAAAACAGAATCCGCTCGCAATCAGCCCCAAAAACAGTATGTTGAGTATGTTCAAAGCTTTTGAAAATCTCATGACGTTTAACGTTTTGTCAAATGAAAACGCCATTGTGCCGGCAAGTGCCGAATCCTGTGGAATCCGCATTCCCAAAAGGACAAGCGGAATCATGAACAGAACTGCAAAAAAGAATATGCGGCGTGTTGCTGCAAAAAGATTATACCGTCTTGAATTTATGATTGATATAAAAAGCGAATAAAAGCCCCAGCTGATTGCCGCTAAAAGCGCGAGGATGTCACCTTTGGGGTTTATGCTGAATTTGGTATTATTGTTCAGGCTTACCAGAAAAATACCGCACATTGAAATAACAAATCCTATTATGAATTTGACTGTAACATGCTTTTCCTTAAAGAAAATCTGGGCGATTATCGCGGTGAACATAGGGCAGATTGAAACAATTACACTTACATTTGATGCAGTTGTAAAGTTAATTGCTATATTCTCAAGGTACTGGTACAGCACAACGCCGGTTAATCCTGCCAGCGCAAAATACAGGTTGTCTTTTGGAATAAACTTTTCGCGTTTGGGATAAATCGCAAACAGACCTAAGTATGCAACGACAAACCGGAACAGTAACAGTTCCAGTGCTGAAAAGTCGTGCAGCAGGGATTTGGTGCATACAAAGGTTATACCCCAAAAAAAGATTGTAACGGCGGCAAGAAGATAACTTTTAATCATTTTTCTAAACAAAATAGCTCAAGACAGTTACCGCAAGGTATGCGAGCAGGAGAATGAGACCTACTCCCCGTTTGAGCGAATCCTTGGAGAATTTGAGCGTGAGCAGCAGTACTAAAAGCATAAAAAGCATAGACGGATACAAAAGGTAGAAAAAGTTTTTTTCTACGGCAAGTCCGCCTCTTGTAACTGATGCTGATGCGCCGACTACAAAAAGAATGTTCAGTATGTTTGCGCCTATAACGTTGCCTATTGCAAGGTCGCCGTGCCCTTTTTTTGCTGATGTTATACCTGTGATTAACTCGGGCAGCGATGTTCCGAAAGCAACAAGCGTTGCAGCGATAACTGTTTCGGGAATTTTACAGCGCAGGGCTGTTTCCTGTACGGTTGGGATCAGTATCTTTGATGAAAGAACTACAAGAACAACCCCAAGTATAAGTTTGAGTATGATTACAAGTGTTGATGAATCGGCTGATTCTTCTTCTTCGGAGGAAGAAGTTTTTACACTTTTTATTGTCCAGACAAGATAGAGTGCCAAAAGAACAATAAAAACAAAGCCGATGTATTGGGGAACTCTGCCCTTAAAGACAAAACTGCAAAGAATGAGCAGTATCGCTGAACCGCACAATATAAGGTTCGGCTTGCTGACAACGTTTTTTTTGAACGGCAGGGGTGCTATCAGCGACGATGTTCCCAAAATCAGACCTGTGTTGCAGATAACGGAACCTACTGCGTTTCCCATCGCAAGACCGGCGGAACCTTTCAGTGCGGAAAGAACTGAAACGGTTACTTCCGGCAGGGTAGTTCCCAAACTTACGATTGTTGCGCCGATTATCATTTTGGGGATTCCCCATTTTACCGAAAGCAGAACCGCTTCATCCACCAAAATGTCCGCGCCTTTTCCCAGTACATACAGGGTTGCGAGTATCATTCCGAATAGTATTATAAAACCGCCTGCACCAGCCGGTATACTTTGTATAAGATTTGTTAAAAGTTCGTCCATAAATTAATCCTCCTGCACTTTTGAAAGCATAATTAAACCAAAGACTTTTGCGTCTCCGACAAGGTTTTCAATTATGCAGTATTCGTTAGGTTGATGCATTGTTTCGTCCTGTTTGCACCAGACCGTGGCGTATAATCCTTCCTGCCGCAGTGAAGCACCTACCGTTCCGCCACCGATTCCCACCGGCTTGGGATTGTTGTTGTATACCTGTTTTACTGCTTTTAAAAGCATCTGCACAACAGGCGCATCCGCGGGTGTTGCGGGAGATTCTGCCGACTGTTCTATTGCTGTAGAGATTTTTACACCGTATTTGGCTTCAATTTCACTGATAATTTCGTTTATCTTGTTCTGCACCACTTTCAGCGGATAGCAGGGAAGTATGCGGCAGTCAAAATAAATGGTGTCTTCGCCAGGAATTGTGTTTATGTTGGGAACATTCGCTTCTTTTTTAGTTGGCTGGAACGTTGACCGATCGGGTGTAAATAGCTTGTCGCGCTTGTCATAAAAGTTTTCCAACGCGTTTATCCGAAGCGCAAGATCGCAGTTCGCAAGGTGGGCATTACGACCTTCATCCGGTGTTGAGCCGTGAGCTTGCTTGCCTTTTGTTGTTATTTTGAGCCACAAAAGGTTTTTCTCGGCAATTTCCACGGTTTCGCCTTTGCTGTCACCTCCGTCGGGTATGATAATCAAATCGTTCTTTTTAAAAAGCTCTTTGTGGTTTTTAATCAGCCAGCACATTCCGTATTCGGAACCTACTTCCTCATCCGCAACAAACAGCAGTTTTACGGTATATGCCGGCATAATGTTCTGCTTGACCAGCGCAAGTGAGGCGAATACGGAGGCAACAAGCCCCTGTTGGTCGTCTTCTACGCCACGGCCATACAGTTTGCCGTCTTTTTCCGTAACGCGGAAAGGGTCTGTGTTCCACAACGAAATTTCACCTTCCGGTACAACGTCAAGATGACTCATTATCCACAGAGTCCGCGAAGAATCCGCCCCGGCAATTGTTGCGACAAGATTAGGGCGTATTCCGCTTTTTACGCGCTTGTCGGGTGCGTCAAATCTCTCAAGGTTAGTAATCCCATTGCTTTTGAGGTACTTTTCCAGAGCCTGGCATTTTTCAAACTCGCCCTGTCCGCCGCTCTGCGGTGCAATCGCAGGTATGGCGGTTAGGATTGACTGGAGTTCAACCATGTCCTTTTGGGAATTTTCAATAAACGAAAAGACTTTTTCCGTTTGGGAGGCAGTCATGTTATTTTCCTTTATTCATATTAGCCTGATACGCTTTCCACGTTGAATCGATGAGCGTATCAATGTCCGAATATTTGGGGACCCATTTAAGTGTTTCGCGTGCATATGCGGAAGTTGCATACAGACATGCGGGATCGCCGGGGCGGCGGTCAACGTAGTCGGCAGGAATCGGCTTGCCCGTAATTCTTCTGGCTGCATCAAGCATTTCGGTAACAGTAATTCCTGTTTCGCTTCCGAGGTTAACGGTAAGGCTTTTCTTGTTCTTTGTGATGTACTCAAGAGCCTTTACGTGTGCATCCGCAAGGTCTGAAACATGAACATAGTCACGTATACATGTTCCGTCTCTTGTTTCGTAATCATTTCCAAAGATGTTGAGTTTTTTGCGCATTCCACAGGCAACTTCCATAATAACAGGAAGCAGGTTCGCGGGATTCTGTTCAAGGCCTGTAAGTTCGCCTTCCGGGTCGTAGCCGGCTGCATTAAAATAGCGCAGTGCGGCAAACTTTAAGCCCTTAAGCTTGTCATACCATGCCATGAAGTGTTCTATGTCGAGTTTTGTATAACCGTAGTAGTTTTCGGGATCCTGCGGGTGTTTTTCGTCAATGGGCAGATACTGGGGCGCGCCGAAAACCGCCGCTGATGAAGAAAATACCATGTTAAGGCAACCGTTCTTTACAGCCGCATTCATTATGTTAAGAGTACCTGTTATGTTGTTTGTAGAATACTTTTCGGGAACAATCATTGATTCGCCCGCTGCCTTTGAAGCTGCAAGGTGAACAAACGCGTCAAACTTTTTTGCAAAAGCGGCGTCAAGCTGCTGCGGGTTAAGAATGTCGCCGTGAATAAACTCATTCTGTGGAAATAGATTCTGTCTTAATCCTGATGCCAGATTGTCAAACACCGTAACGGTATGTCCTGCTTTCATAAGGGCTTTTACAACGTGGCTTCCGATGTAGCCCGCGCCGCCGATTACCAGTACTTTCATATAAACCTCTCTTTTTTATCAGTATACACAGTTTTGGGGATGTCCGTCCAACCATGCGTAAAAGTTCTGAACAATAACGTCCATAAGTCTTTCTCTTGTTTCTTTTGGAGACCATGCAACATGCGGTGTTATCCTTACGTTAGGCAACCCGCGCAGTTTGTTGGTTGACTGCATTGGCTCCGTACTCAGAACATCAGTGCCGTAGCCCATTATGGCATTGCTCTTTAATGCTTTTTCAAGCGCATCTTCGTCTACAACAGGACCGCGCGCCGTATTTATGAGCAGCGCGTTCTTTTTCATGAGCGAAAGCGTTTGGGCGTTTACCATATTCTTTGTTTCATCCGTCAACGGGCAGTGAATTGTGAGTATGTCCGAAAGCGAAAAGAGTTCTTCCTTTGTAACAGGTTTTATGCCACTTTCCACTGGAATTTTTGATGGTGTGCGTGTGTGACAGATAATGTTCATACCGAATGCATGCCCGATTTTGGCAACGCGGCTTCCTATGCTGCCATAACCTGCAATACCGAGCGTTTTGCCGTAAAGTTCAGTCATAGGCTTTAGCATGTATGAAAAGTCAGGGGATTTTATCCAGCCGCCGTTAGCAACATCCTGTGCATATTCATGGGCGCAACTGTAAAAATCGAGTATAAGCGCAAAAACGTGCTGAGCAACAGCGTTTGTGCTGTATGCGGGTACGTTTGTAACAACAATGTTACGCTTTTTTGCGGCTTCCACGTCTATAATGTTGTAGCCGGTAGCCATAACTCCGATGTATTTGAGATCAGGACATTTGTCCATAATTTCTGCGGTAACAGGAACTTTGTTTGTTATTACTGCCTGAGCATTGCCGATGCGTTCGGCTGTTTCTTCGGGTTTTGTACGCGGATAAAAAGTGCAGGATGCTTTTTCCTGCAACTTGTCCCATGATAAATCACCGGGATTAAGGGCGTAAGAATCAAGAACAACTACGGATATCATGCATGCATTATACAAATTAAATTGAATGTTTGCATAGTAGGACAAGCACGCTTAGTTATTTTCCCACGCAAAAAGAAGAAAAAACCGATTCCAGAATATCATCGGGGGTAACTTCGCCTGTTATTTCGGCAAGGGATGAGATTGCGTCCTCTATGTCCTGCACTGCCGCATCAAGGGTAAAACCTTCTTCTGAAACTACGAATACGTGATTGACCGATTCAAGCGCCTCGTCAATTAGCTTTTTCTGCCGTTCGCTTCCAAGGCCCACAGAGGCTTCCTTTTTTTCTTTAGCGGAAAGAAGCTTTTTGACTGAACAAACCAAATCCCGTATTCCGTCCGTGGTTTTGGTACTTACAGGAATAATTGGCGTGTCGGGGAAGCTTTGTTTTGCCGTTGCGGTAAGCTCTTCTGCCGTTTTTTGTGCTTTGTCGGATTTGTTCATTAATATTACAAGCTTTGATTTTTCGTCTTGAAAGTTTTGTATAAAGTCTGTGTCTTCCGCCGTTATTCCTGTTGAAGAATCTATCAGATACAGGATTATGTCCGCCTGTTCCGTAAGACTTATGCTCCTTTCTACGCCTTTTTGTTCTATTATATCGTCTGTTTCGCGCAAACCTGCCGTGTCATAAAGCTGAACCGGAATTCCGTCAAAAGAGACGGTACTTTCGAGCCAGTCGCGCGTAGTTCCGTGAATGTCGGACACAATAGCACGTTCTTCCTTTAAAAGTACATTGAACAGGCTGGATTTTCCGGCATTTGTTTTGCCGCAGAGAACAACCTTTGCGCCGTCCTGATAAAGTTTTTCCGTGTCCCATGAGGCGCACAGCGTTTCCATGCGTTTTTTTATTTTACGCAGTTCTGTTGTGTCAAAACTATCCGCAATGTTTTCTTCATCTTCGGGATATTCAATTTCTACTTCAAGACTAGCTATTACTTTGAGCAGTTGTTGTTTTATGTCTTCAATCTCGGAATAAAGCGAGCCTTCCAGTCTTTCGGCGGCATGGGAACGGCTTTCATCGGTTTTGGAACCTATAATTTCTTTTACGGCTTCGGCTTTTGTTAAATCTCCCTTGCCGTTGATGAATGAACGGAATGTAAATTCGCCTTTTTCAGCCTGTCTGAAACCGTTTGCAAGCAGCAGGTTCAGTATTGAAATAACTGTTATTGTTCCGCCGTGGCAGAAAATTTCCACCATGTCTTCGCCTGTATAGCTTTTGGGTGCGTGATAAATGGCTGCAAGAACCTCGTCAATGTTCTGCTGTCCGGCAGGTTTTGAACTGTCCTTTATCCAGCCGTAAACAATACTGTTCGGTTTTGCATCCAACAATGCCTTTGGACGCGAAAACACTTTTGATACAAGCTGAACCGCGTTTCTCCCCGATGTACGTATAACTCCGAGCGCTGCCGGAACAAGGGCTGTCGCAATTGCGGCAATCGGCTCTTCGGGCGTGTATGCTTTTTTATTCATTGTTTTTTCCTGCCGCCAGTTTCATCTTTATGCAAAGCAGGGGAACAGCGTACGCAAACCAGCCTCCGCAGAGAGCAATATGTGCAAAGTGAAGCAGCCTGTAATTTGGGTTTGTTTTTTCGGGAACAACGAGTCCGAGTACATAATACAGTACCGCTGTTGTCGCGTATCCGAACAAAAGTCTTAGTATTTTTTGTACCACTGTTCCGGAAGCGGCGTCAAATCCGCCTTTGTTCTGCAGGTAGAGAAAACCGGCAGGAATACTGAACATAATCGCAAGAACGGAAGTATGTTCCGGTTTGAATACCAGGAAAAAAGCGACCGGCAGGAATATGCAAAGCATTTTAAAGGAATGAGGCAGCTTGTTGAATGCGGGGGTAAGTTTGTCCCAAAAGAACAGAACAAGCAGCGCAATGCAAATTCCGATTATCCACCCCAAAAGAACATCAGTAGGGTAGTGTACGGCGAAAAAAACACGGCTTAGGCCTATTAAGAAGATTACTATTCCGATAATTACGTTTCTTGTTTTTTTATGTTTTGTTTTTATCATCGAAGCAAGGACAATCCAAAACGCAGAAGAAGTCTGCGCATGACCGGACGGGGTGGAATATCCGTCTTCTTCAAAGGTTTTAAGTGAAGCATCCCTGATATACGGTCTCGGTACTTTGAATAAATCTTTGATGAATGTGTTCAGCGAAACAGCAAATGCGGCTGTGTAAGCCAGTTTTACCGCTTTTTTTGCGTCAATGCACAGATACATTATAGAAAGAAAAAAAATGTATGATATTGGATTTCCTAAAAATGTGAAAAAATAAAGAATAGAATATGTAACAGGATTTGAGAACTGCTGTATGAACCTTATTGCATCCAGTCCCCATTCATAAATTCCATACATACTTTCAAACATCGCAAACTCCCTGAATGTCAGATTTTAGCATGAGTACAGTACAAATTCAATTCATCGGTTTTTCAACGCTTTCATTTCAAGAAAGCCTGCGGATTCTTCCGCCCAGCTGTACTGGTTCATAAATTCACCTGCAAAACTGTTTATTGCGTTTGTGTCACCGGAAAGAAAATCATAGTAGTCGCATTTTATTGCTTCAGGATTTATGCGGAAATTGTTGTATTCTGCAATAAAAAAGTTTTGTATTTCAAGCTCATTCAAGCTGTGCTTTATGTCTACGATAAGGTTTCTGAGATTATTGCCGTAACGGGCGGAGTCCGCCTGATCACCCCACAGAACCGATATAAGTTCCTTTGTATTTGAAGAACTGCCGTTTTTGTATATGAGATAGGCAATAAGTTCATTAGACTTTGTTCGTGAAAATTTTACCACTTTGTTTTCATATATAAGGGTAAAGTTTCCGAATGTTTTTGCTTCCAAAGTATTCTTCTGCTTTTTCATGAGAAGAATCTGTTTCTTTTCAATGCGTTTTTTGTAAAAGCTGAAGCAAATAATGATAACCGCTGTTAGAACAGCATCCGCCGTACCTCCCAGTCCGAAATTCCTGTATAACCCTGGAACCATGCATGTGGTTGCGGCAATAACTCCTAAAAAGAACGGCAGAGGCGGAAAAGAAAATGTCAGAAGAGCAATAAAACAAGTCAGATTGAATGTAAGAAAACCGTTGAAAGGTTTACCCAATATGAAAAAGCTGTACAATGCGGCAATAAGTACTACATAGAATAAAACAAAAAAAGGAATGGTTTTGAGAATGTAAGCCTTTTCCTTAGGGCAGTTTTTTATTTTGAGTGAATAAGTAAAAACGATAAAACTTGAAATTGTAAACATGCCAAAATATATGAGTACTAAAAGGTGTTTTGACGGATAATAAAAACTTACCGCAAGAATCAGTATAAAATCCACAAGACCAAAAATAAATAGAATAGGCGATAGAATAAGCAGCCGTTTTCTGTTGGTTTCTCCAAAATCAGCCAGATTTGCGGCAGGGATATAATAGAGGTCAAATAGACTTTTAAAAAAATCAAGGATTTTCATGTATTTCCGAATTCTCTGTTTAGTATTATAGCATAAAATACGGTAATTTGTGCTGATTCCGTGCTTTTTTTTAGTAATTTTGTGCTGATTTTGTGCTTGCGTTAAGTTAAGATTCTGTAATTGTTTTATGTTTTTGGGGAGCCTGTTATATGAAAAGCGGAAAAATGTCTCTTAGAAAAGAACTATTAATAGGAACAATCGGTTCAATGCTTGTTGTTGCTCTGTTTTTGACCATTTCTTTTATGTTTGTGATGAAACAGATTGTAATAAAAGCAACTGTCAATTCTGTTCATCAGACTATGGAAACATTGAACAGACAGATTGATGCGCTTTTTACGCCGTATAGAGTCAGGGTTCATGATATTGCGCTTGCGGCATCTTCGGACGCATCAAAAGAAGTTTTGGACAAACTCATTCATAAAGCAACCGATCTCCTTGATGCTAATGATAACGATATATATTATGCCACAACAGTTTCTCGCTATGAACCGGGCGGATACTATATTGACGGTGTGGACTGGGTTCCTGAGCCGGATTGGATTCCTTCTGAACGCGACTGGTGGAAAGATGCGGTAAAGAATCACGGTGTAATCGCATGGGGTGAACCGTATGTTGATGCAATGGAAGGAACTCTGTGTATAACGCTTTCGTGTGCAGCTTATAATTCCTCTGACAGTCTTGTTGGTGTGGCTGCAGCGGATATTTACCTTCAGTCACTGAGTGAGAAGGTAAAAGAAATACAGCTTTCAGAGTACAGCCGTATAAGTATCATCACAAAAGACGGTTTTTATCTTACTAATGATGATTTTTCCGCAATCATGAATAAAAATTACTTTGATTCTGTTCCATTTACCTCGTATACACAGACCACCTATCTTGACGGAACGGCAAAAGCTTTTGTGGAGGGGAACTCTTTTTACGGAGTAGAACCGATTGAAGGATCTGACTGGTTTATCGTTGTAGAAGGACCGATAACTGATTTTTCGGATGCATATTTGAAATTAATGGCTTATGTTTTTATTGGGCTCGGTATTATAGTTGTTTTTATGCTGGTGGTAGACATAATTCTTTCCAATCGTGTTTCAAAAGGATTCAAAAATATAGCTTCCGGTTGTGATCTGATTGCAAAAGGTGACTTCTCAAAAAAATATCCGGACTCTTATACAAAAGAACTTTCGCTCCTTGCAAACGGCTTCAATTTGTTTTCGGAACGCTTGCAGGGCATAATCAAAAGTATGCGGCAGTCAAAAATCTCTCTTAACGATGCCGGCGGTAAGCTCGGAAATACAACGAGCGATGTTATGGCAGCAATAGAGCAGATTAGCGTAAGCATCAGGAATCTCGGCGGAAACTTGAAAAGCCAGAATACGAGTGTAGAACAGACTTCTCATAGTATTACAAAGATTCTTGACAGTATTCATTCTCTCGAAACTCTTGTTACCGAACAGGCTCAGTCGGTACAGGGCGCTTCAACTGCAGTTGAGCAGATGATTGGTAACATCAGTGAAGTAAACCGTTCAGTAGATAAAATGGCTGTTTCTTTCGGTACTCTGCAGTCAGATGCGGAGGAAGGTGCAAAAACCCAGAGTGAACTTCAGGTTCAAATCGCCGAGATTGAAAAACAGTCAAATCTTTTGAATGAAGCAAATATTGTTATTGCAAACATAGCAAGCCAAACTAACCTGCTTGCCATGAATGCGGCGATTGAGGCTGCACATGCGGGAGAAGCGGGCAAGGGATTTGCGGTTGTTGCGGATGAAATCCGTAAGCTGAGCGTAACTTCAAGTACACAGTCAAAGACAATCGGAGATCAGCTCAAACGCATCCAGGGTACAATAGAAACCGTAGTCGCTGCGACACAGCGCGGTGTTCAGGGTTATGCACATCTTGCAAACGAGATTCAAGAAACCGATACGATAGTACAGCAGATAAAGGCTGCCATGATGGAACAGCAGTCAGGATCCGCACAGATTACAGAAGCACTTCACGGAATGAATGAAAGTACACATCAGGTTCAGGACGCTTCACAGACTATGACGGCAGACAGCCGCGCAATTATGGAAGCGGTCGACTCATTGCATAAGGAAACTGATACGATAAAGCAGGGAATGGACGAAATGGGACGCAGTGCTGAAAAAATTCAGATTACCGGTGATGCTTTGTCGGAAATCTCTGTTCTTATGGAAACCTCCATCGGAGAAATAGGCCGGCAAGTTGACCAGTTTGAAGTTTAGGTTATTTGTTTTTCCAACAGGTCTTTAACTTCTGATTATTACCCAAGTTGCGCCCTTGCCGCCTTCTTTTTTTGAAGGATGCCCGAATGCACCGAGCCTTGGGTCGTGTTCTACAAAAGTGCGGACGGTCGATTCAAGAACAGGCGCATCCTGGGAATGATTGCCCTTGCCGTGAATGAGCAGCACTTTCCGTAGTCCGCGCCTTTTGCATTCTGTAATGAACAAATCGAGCCGTTCCCATGCTTCGTCTCTGGTAAGTCCGTGTAAATCCAACGATGCTTCTGTATGCATATTATAAATCAAATCATGCTGTTCTGATTCTTCTTTTCGTATGCGTTCTTCTTCCTGTTTATCCTTGTCCTGGACTCCGTAGCGTCTTAGCCAAAGCTCCATGGGGTTTATCTGCGGCTGCTTATTCTTGGGTTGGTTGTTCTGAAGCTGTTTTTTGTGCACTTGGGCAGCAGCGGCTTCTTCCTGTTTGAGTAATGAGGGTGCATTCAGTTTTTTGCCTGAGCCTGCGGGGCGTTGCACCTGCGTTTTTTTATTTTTTTCTTCTTGTTCCCATTTGTCCAGAATATCACCAAAGTCCATTCAATCAGCCTTCTTGATAAAACTAAGTGTATTGTCTTTTACCCAGCCATAATGGTTGTCGCCGTATTTTACCAGTACCCAGTCACCTGTCTGTTTTTTTACAATAAACAGAGTTCCACAGTCTGATTCTTCCAAAATGCTGCCATTTTCATCAGGAATAGCAAATATTTGTCCTCCCGCAAAAACAGCTTTGGGTGTCAGTATGACGAAACTGCAGTATGTGAATACAGCAAATAGTATAATTGTTAGTATCAGCAGTATGTTGGAGAAAACGGTTTTTCCGGCTTTTTTTACGAAAATAAATAAAAACAGGCAGATAAAAAACAGTGCCGCAGGAATTAGGGCAAATAAAAATGGAAATTCATCTGTTGCGCTGATTGAATTGGCCTTTTCTGTTTGTTGCCGTAGTTTTCGGCTTTCCAGAAAGTTAAGGTTATATTTTTCATTTTTTCTGAGCGTTGCAATTTGATCCGCAAGTTTTTTATTGATAATTGTTTTATGCTGTTCCAAGGTGTCTTGTGTCTGCTCTTCATCCCGAAAGGCGTTTTCAAGGCTAAAAGTCGAAAAACCTTCTTTTTTTATTTGTTCGTCTGCAGGCTTTTTTACTTTTACGGTTTTTCCCGGTACAACAATTGTCTGCGTTGTTCCGTTTGTACCTATTATTTCCATGCTTGCGGACGGCAGTGCAAGTGTGCCGCTTTGCAGTGGAGTCCAGTCGTACCGTGCAATAATATTTTGTGAAGGTTCTGTAACTGATGGTTTGTATTCAAAATTTCGTGTTGATTTACTTGTCTGTTTGAACAATGCGTCTTCCGGCTGGCTGATTTCGATAGAATTGATGGATGTGATGTATTTTGACGTTAAAACCAGGTTGCACGGTTTACCTGCGACGACTTCGGAAGTTTGAAGTTCCCACTTTACTTCCGGTTTATGCAGTGCCGGGTTGAAGTATACGAGGATTTGAGGCAGTTTTATATTGTATGAATTGTTGTTTACGCTTATTTGTACATCGGGCAGGTTGAAAGTTCCTGCTTTTTTGAATGAATATACCAGTTCTATTTTGGTGTTGACAGTGCCGTGTTCGTAAGTTTGTATTTTGTTTAGGGAAAGACGTGTAACATTGCCTTCGGGTTTTGGTACTGAATAGCTGACACTTTTTGGCTGGCAGTCTTTGACTAGTATTATGAAAGTCAGAACATCGCTTTCGTAGCATGTTGTTTTTGGACTTTCCAGTACCGGTTCAGAGAATGCGGTACAAAGGAACGGTATAAAAAGGATTAGTAGTCCAAAACAGAAGAATCGTTTGTTTTTGGCTGATTTTTCCATTGATTTTGTTCATTCTCCTTTATTACCGAAAAGATAATGTCCTGTACGGTTGAATCGGTTGTTTCCTGTACCGGGATTATTTCCTGTTCAGCCGCTTTTGAACGCAGCAGAATCTGGTTGTTTGAAAGTTCAAGATTGATTTTTGCGTGTATATTATTGCTGTCAACGAGGAGCGCTTTTTTAAAGTATTCCGCCGCTTCTTCATAATTACCGCCCTGATAGGCTATTATTCCGCAGTTATAGACAGTTCCGAACCGGAGTTGCTCGACAAGAGTTGAATCCTTTGAAAGCGAGTCAAATTTTTCAAACGCGGCGACTGTTTCGCCCTGCATGAGGTATGTAACTCCAAGACCGTACTGCGCATAATTTGCGGCTGTTTCGTACTGGATGGAATCGGCGGTTTGTCTTGCATCAATAAAAGATGCGGCGGCGTTCTGGTAATTTCCCTGACCCCATTCTATAACGCCAGAAAAAATCTTAAAAGCCGCTTCCGTGTTTTTTGAGCATGAGTTAAAAAGAACCAGCATTGGCAGCAGACAGAATATCTGCATGATTTTTTTGGAAAAACGCAGTTCCGATGTAACAAATCCCGCCGCAAAAAAGCACAGAGCAAGAAACAGAAAAAGATTGTGGCGGGGAACCTGCTGAATTTCATAAAATGTTTGTGTTGTGCCGGATTCAAAGCTGGTTTCGCCGGCGTTTTTAAGGGGAAGAGCCCTATGAAGCACTTTTACGGCGGAAGCCGGTTCCTGTGCGTTTACATACAGAATTTTTTCTTCATCCTTTGATGTAAAAAGCTTTTTTTCTTTTTTTTGCAGTTGTGCGCAAATGTTTTTAATTTTTTCTTCCTGCAGGGCTGTTTCCGCATACTGTATACCGTCACCGGTCAAAACAGAACTTGCGGTTGTGGAACCTACTCCAACTATTGTTATGGAAACTCCGTTGTCCAATGCCTTTTGCAGTGCATCCTTCAGTGAAGACTGTGTTTCGTCTCCGTCGGTAAACAGGATTATTGAAGCTGTCTGTGCCGTTTTGGCAAGAAAAGTTTGCAGTGCACAGTCAATTCCGCTTGCAATATCCGAACCGGGAGCGCTGATTAAATTAGGCGAAAGCTTTTGCAAGAGTGTGTAAATTGAATTAAAATCGTTTGTCTGCGGTATTGCTACAAAGCTTGTTCCCTTGGTAAGAATAACGGAAACAGAAGTTTCCTGCATTTTTTCCAAAATCTGGTAGGCGTAGGCGGCTGCATACGACAGTCTGCTGGCGGACATCGGCATATCTTTTGCGCTCATGCTGTAGGATATGTCAAAAACAAACGAAACTGCACTTCCGTTTTTTTGCACAGGAACTGTTCTTGTACCGTAAAAAGGTTGCGCTATTGCAATTATGAGCATCATGTACGCCAGACACCAGCAGAAGGTTCTGTTTTTAAGACGTGAAAAAATGTTGTTCACAAAATCCGCGTTTTCCTTTTTCCGTTCTGAAAAATTCCCGAAAGCTTTAATCATCTTTTTTGAAAAATGCCTGAAAAAGACAATCGCAGGTATGAGAAGCAGTATCAGATATAAAAACAAAGGTCTGGCAAATGAAATCATAAGAATTCCTTCAGAAAAAAACGTCGCATAATCCACGAAACCAAAAGCATCACTAGTGCCGCAACCGCGAATTTGAGGTAAAGATACTCAAGTTTTTTTTCAATTCTGTAGGTTTGTACAACACCCTGCTTTTCAGCAATCTGTTTTATTGAAGCGTAAAAAAGCTCAGGATTGTCCGCGTAAAAATACTGTCCTTTG
>JAEEGL016092547.1_pt1 | contig 16546 bp, 14 predicted proteins | sample 9134231 | NCBI WGS metagenome assembly JAEEGL01 (sample SAMN16246548, study PRJNA631951) | gut metagenome | biome: gut microbiome; feature: rumen; material: fiber-attached | host: Bos | place: Iran: Karaj | collected 2018-10
ATAATCCACGGGGATCTGACGACCTCGAATATCATAGTCGCGGATGACACGGGCAGCGGGGCATCAAAGCCGTATGTCATCGATTTCGGTCTTGCCTACAATTCGACCGAGCTTGAGTCGAGGGGCGTGGATCTGCATGTCTTCTTCAGGACGCTCGAGAGCACGGCGCCCGAGATGTCGCATCTTCTTAAGTCATTCTCGGAAGGCTATGCCGCGGCATTTAAGGATGCGGCGGATGTTCTGGAGCGTGTCGACGAGATAAAGATGCGCGGTCGCTATCTGCACTGATCCCGCACCGTTTTTCGGTTCGGATTTCTTTTATTTTCCGTTCGAAATCAGGCACGATTAAACGGCATATTTCGCTCGGATTTGAAATAAGCCCAAAATACGCTTTTTATTTTTTGCCGCGTTAAGAAAGCGTATATACTTGGCACGACTATGATAACTTATGGCATGTAAGAAACCAGAAGACAAAAAGGAAAAGAAAGAAGAGAAGAAGTCAACCGGCGGCTGCGGATGCGGCTGCGGCGGTGCAAAGAAGTCCAAGAACTGATCCGATTATTTCAGTTCATTTGATCTTTGATCATACCTGTCGCATGCTTTTCCCCGCATGTGATTCGGCATGATCAGACTCTTCAATGCTTCCCGATAATCATCAAACATCATTATTCCAATCTTTATGTTTTTTGGCATTCTCTTTTTCGCTAAACCCGGTCGTTTCCGTTCGTAAATTTTGTTGCGTTCGTAAATCTTGTTATCTTTATATCTGTCGCGGTCCAATCTATTCTGGTATCCCGAAGAACTCCTTTTTCCACGGGATTATTAGTATATCCTAAAAGGAAGCTGTATATGCCCGATATGACCGAGATGAGCGAAAAGAGCGAAAAGAGCGATCTGAAAGATGTGACCGATCCCACCGCCGATAGCGAAAGCAAATCGAAGACGGAAACCGGAATCCCCGAAATCCCCGAAATCAACGAGACCGCAGGAACCACCGAAGGCGTGGAGATTCTCACCGGCGATCCGAAGATCGCGCTCATAAAGCTCTCGATTCCCCTGATTGCGGCGATGATGCTGATGTCGGTCTATAATCTCATCGATGCCGTATGGGTGGCGGGTCTGGGAAGCGACGCTCTTGCCGCGGTCGGATTTACCGTGCCGCTTATCATCATGGTTCTGGGTCTCGGTACCGGCATAGGCGCCGGTGTTAACTCGCTTCTTTCGCGGCTTATCGGCGCCGGCGAGAGGGTAAGGGCGGACAACGCCGCGATGCACTCGTTTATTCTGACGGCGGCAGTCGCGGTTCTGATTACGCTACCCGGGCTTATATTCTTGAAGCCGATTCTGCTTGCCCTTGGAGCGGGAAGTACAATCGATCTGGCGTTTACCTATGCGCAGATTCTCTTTACGGGAACGGTGATGTTCCTGTTTACCGAGATAGGTTACGCGGTTTTCAGGTCGGAGGGCAATATGAAGCGGCCGATGTATGCGATGGCGGCGTCGGCTGTTTTGAACATTATCCTTGACCCGATCTTCATTTACGTGCTGGACTGGAAGATTGCAGGCGCGGCATGGGCTTCGATAATCTCGGTTGCGACGGTCTCCTGTGTAATGCTCTACTGGTTCTGCGTGAGAAAAGACTCCTATTTCAGATTCTCTTGGAACTGCTACAGATTCGAGGGCAAGATCATCAAAGATATGCTCGTTGTCGGCATTCCGGCAAGCCTTGAGTATTTTCTCATCGCGATTGCCGTGATTGTCATCAATCTGCTCCTTGTCGATGTCGCAAGCGAGGATGCGGTCGCGGTCTACACGAGCGCGTGGACGGTCGTGATGGTGGCGCTCGTGCCGCTGGTATCGATTGCGACTGCGGCAATCTCGGTCTACGGTGCGAACTTCGGCGCCGGCAGATACGACAATCTCAGGATTACGCTTCTTTACGGCGTCGGAATGGGTATTGTGATAAGCGCGGTCATAGGTGCGTTCACATATGTGTTTGCGCCGAACATCGCGTATCTCTTCACCTATACCGAAGGCGGAGCGCATCTTATCGGCGATTTCGTATTTTTCATGCAGATTATGTGCCTTTACTATCCGTTCTCGGCGCTGGGGCTTATGGCGAATTCGCTCTTCCAGGGTATCGGCAAGGGCGGAACTTCGCTGTGCATCAGTATCTGCCGCGAGGTTGTCTTTGTGGCAATATTCGCCTTCCTTCTCGGAAAATTCATGGGGCTCGGACAGTACGGCGTCTGGTGGGGATGTGTTCTGGGCTACATCATCGGCGATTCCGTCGCTTTTGTCTGGTCGTATCTCTATGTCCGCTTTAAGATTCGGGAGACGCTTCGACTGGATGAGGTTGGCGCTGCGGTATAACTGCCTGCATGATTTACCGCGTGATCATAATTTAGGCAAAGGTGTGAATTTTTTACAGGTCAGCGCATAACAAATATGATAAATCCTAAAAATTATATTTTTCAAAGGATTCCTCAGAATATTTTGTTTTTTGACTTTTTATGGGCATGTCTTGGTTAATTCCTGTGGGGCTCTCTTAAGTTCACAGCGTGTACTTCATAAATTTCAGGATTTTCGATCGAAATCCTATTGTTTTTTGGTATAATTTTATATCTTATAACGGCATTTTAAAAATTATAAAAACAGGGGCAGGTCGAGGAGATATATGAATGAGATCACAGTGGTGACCGGAAACGAGAATAAGGCACGTGAAGTCGCGGCATTCTTCGAGGGGATATGCAGCGTCGATCACATAAATATGGATCTTACCGAGATTCAGAGCGACGACGTGGGGCAGATTGCGCGTTTCAAGGCGCATGAAGCCTACGAACTCCTGAAAAAACCCGTTATCGTCGATGACACGGGATTCTTCATCAACGCTTTCAAGGGTTTTCCCGGGGCATATTCGGCTTATGTGCTGGATACGATTGGCATCTCGGGCATTCTCTCGCTTCTTGCGGGACTTCCCGACAGGAACGGCACTTTCGTGACGGCGATTGCCTATGCCGATTCCGAAGGGATATTCGTATTCGAGGGCGAGGTAAAGGGAAAGGTAACCAAGGTGCCGCGCGGAAGCAACGGCTTCGGATACGACCCGATATTCGAGTATGAAGGCAGGACTTTTGCCGAGATAGGTCTCAAAGAGAAGTCCATGATCTCGCACAGGGCGCGTGCGCTCACCGAGTTCAAGAAGTGGTATGTGCAAAACCGCGCATAATTCCCCCGTCATTTTCTCTGCCAATTTCTTAAAAACATTATTTACGCATTATTACATATTTTCACGCATTTTCACGGATTTTTTGCGATTTTTCACGGTATTTTTCGGGCGTAATTTTTCTCATTCACAGATTTTGAAACCGCCGTTCCAAAAATATTAATATCGTATACGTCGTTGTATATAGAACTGAAAGTTAACTCAGGGGTATATAATATGGCAAAATTCCCGGAAGCAGAAGCAAGACTCCTTGATGTGCAGGTCTGTATGAAATGCAATGCAAGGAATGCAAAGCGTGCAAAGACATGCCGCAAGTGCGGCTCGGACAATCTCAGACCGAAGAACAAAGAGAGAAAAGCATAATTCTTATTCCGGCGGGTTTTCACGGAAAATCCCCGCAAATATTTTTTTGGATTTGATCAGCACGATCCGATCTTCAATCTAATTTATCGCGAAAATTATTCACTGAATTATGCACTGTTAAGCGCTGTAGTAAGTGACTTTTTTGCCGCCTTCGGAGTATTCGCCCTGATAGGTCTCGATGTTTCTCTTGTAGCCGATTCTTTTCTCGACGCCCAAGGCTCTCAGTTTTTCGCGGATTTCCATGACGTCCTTCTCGTCCGACCAGTCTGCCGTGCTGACATAGATAACTACCCTGTTGTCGTCCGATTCTGGCAGTGCTTTTGCTGTCGAGACTTTTGCCCAGATGCCGAGGTTGTTTGCGGCGGTGGCATCACGAATCTTTCTCCAGAGTTCGTCGGCTTCGGCAGCATCGGCAAAGACCAGCCATTTGCCGCCCCTGTCGTCTTCGTCCGGACCTGCGGGTGCGGGGGATGCGGTCTTTTCGGGTGCGTCCTGAACAATCCAGTACATCCTCTGTGTTTTGGACGGGATTACGCCTTCGCCGGCGCGGAAATTCTCATACAGGGCTTCCACGGATTCGAAAGTCTCTGTGAGTGCGTCGGCAAGCATTCCGTAGTCGCGCTCGAATTCAAGGAAGATGCTCTTAAAGTCGGCAAAGAAATCCTCATTGCTCTCGACTCTCTCGAAAAGATAGCGTCCGCGTTCTTTAAGTCCCCGATTTAAGAAAATCTCGAAGATACCGTAGGCGGCATCACCCAGACTTTCGATCTCTGCATCTTCCTCCATGATAATGAGTATCTGAGATTATTCTCTAAAATATTTCGATTCGTATCACGGCGAGATCTGTGGGTAATCTCGGACGTCATCCCGGGCGCCGTAATGCCGTTTGATAACGTAATGATGTATTTAAACAATGATACGCAAATTATATTGTACATATGTTCAATGTAAGCAGTACAAATCAATGGAAGAGAGACTGGGGTCTTACGGGACGTGTTTTTCTTACATGGATTCTGATTCTCTTAGTCTATATCTTCTTTATAGGTGTAATCAACCTCCTCTTCCCCGGACACTTTTATCTACTGATAGGTCTTGCGTTCGTGATGGCGTTTGCCCAGTACTTCTTCTCCGATAAGCTTGTGCTGATGACGACCCGCGCCAGGATCGTCGAAGAAAACGAGTATCCCGAGTTTCACCGTATGATTCGCAAGCTCTGCACGGAGGCGAATCTGCCGATGCCGAGGATTGCCATCATGCCGTCGTCGGTTCCTAACGCGTTTGCGACGGGAAGAAGCCCGAGCCATGCGGTTGTTGCCGCTACCGACTCAATCATGAGACTTCTGACCGAGGAGGAACTTGAGGCGGTCATGGCGCACGAACTTTCGCATGTCAAGAACCGCGATATCCTGACGATGACTATTGCAAGTTTCATTGCAATGGTTGCGTCGATTATTATCCACAATGCGTTCTTTATGAACATTCTCGACGGACGCAACAATAACGGGGCATGGATTATCATGTTCATTGTTGCAATCGCGGTCTGGATTGTCTCGACGCTTCTTATGCTTCTTCTCTCAAGATACCGCGAGTTTGCTGCGGACAGGGGAAGTGCGGTCATCACGCGCAATCCGCGTGCGCTTATCTCGGCGCTCAACAAGATCAGCGGCAGAATGGACAGCGTTCCCGAGAAGTACAAGCAGGAAGTCGCGGGCGCAAACGCATTCTTCATCATTCCGGCCCTTACGGGAAAGAGCCTGATGGAGATTTTATCGACGCACCCGTCCCTCGAGAGACGTGTTGCGGCGCTTGAGAAGATTGAATCCGAGATGCGCGGATACTGACGCCGATACAAATCCCTTTTTTATATTTTTATATTTTTGATATTTCCCGTTTTGATATTTTCAGTCGCGTTTTCGGCAGTATTTTTGTGAGTATTGCCAATAAGAAGAATTAATAAGAAGAAACTTCAATCTATAATGGCACAAGTCGATTGTGTTTGCACCGATGGTCTAGTGGCATGACTTTGGCCTTCCAAGCCAATAGCCCGGGTTCAATTCCCGGTCGGTGCACTCAAAAAAGTCATTTAACCGGAATATAATATTCTGTTTTTTTGTTTGTTCTGTGTTCTTTTTGTTTGTTCTCGTTCAGTTGCGCTTTAGATGGCTCTTTGATGTATATCTGCTGTTTATTTGCTGCTCGTTTTGTCGTTATTCCGTGCTTATGCCTTTATGTCCGAGATCCTTATGCCCGTTTTGGCGACTTATAGGATATCAGCGCTGAGCATGTGCCGATTATGCCGAGGAAGAAGAACAGGATAAATCCGAGATTTATCGAGGATACCAGTGCCGCGTGATCGGCTTCGGCCAGGACGGCGGATCCGACGCCGATGGAGAATACGAGGGATGCGAGCGCCATAGAGATCATCATGCCCGATACCCTCATTGTGCTCAGAACGCCGGATGCCACGCCCGACGATCTGTCTTCGACGCTGTCCATTACCGTATGGGTGTTCGGCGCCGAGAAACAGCCGTATCCTATTCCCGTGATGCAGAGCGCAATCATGAGTATCCATACCGGCGTATCCGCGGTTATGAAGATGAAGGTAATCAGACTTACCGTGATAAGACCCATTCCGAAGGCCGCGAGCATTCCCGAGTCGTATTTGTCGGAGAGTTTGCCGAGATATATCGAGAATATCATCTGGAATACGGGCTGCGAGATAAGGAGCATGCCGGAGATCATGGGGTCGAATCCTCTGACCGTCTGAAGGTAGATGCTGAAGAAGAAGCCGATGGCGAATGTCGAGCTGTAGTTTATCAGCGCCGCCAGATTCGAGTAAGTGAATCTCTTATTGCCCCTGAAGAGTTTTATCTGAAAAACGGGGTTTTCGTGGCGGAGTTCGTGCCTGTAGAATGCCGCAAAGAGGATGACGGCGGCGATAAAGAGCGGTATGCTTGCCTGCGAGATTATGCTTACGGCAAGCATTGCGCTAAGTATCATCGCCGCATATATAACCGAGCCGAGTATGTCGAATTTTTCCGCACTCTTCTCTTCCTTAAAGCCTTTGGCGACATGAAGGGTCATTGCCATGGCGATTACCGAGATAATTATGGTGAAGAGAAAGAGACTTCTCCAGCCGAAATATTCGGTAAGAAATCCGCCGAGGAAGGGTCCGAGTGTGGTTCCGAGGTAGACGCCGGCGACGTTGATGCCGAGTGCGTATCCGCGGTGTTCTCTGGGGATATGGACGGCGATGATGGCAACGGCGGTTGCAAATATCATTGCGCTGCCGATACCCTGAACGATTCTGCCAAGTATCAGTACGGCGGCGGACGGGGCAAGCATGCATATGAGCGAGCTTAAGGCAAAGAGCAGGATGCCGGCTTCGAATACCTTCCAGCGTCCGCGCATGTCGGCAAAGCGTCCCATGGGGACTATGAAGAGCGCCGACGTAAGAAGATAGGCGGATACTATCCACGAGAGGAGCAGGACGCTTCCCGAAAATTCCAGTCCCATTGCGGGAATTGCGAGATTGATGGAGGAACCCATGAACGGCGTCATGAAAGCGGTTATCGTCGTTGCCGAGAGTATCAGCCTGTCTTCATCTCTCATTACTGTTTGAATTGTCGTTGAAAAATAAATATTCACTGATGCGGGCGTGAATAATGAAAAAATCTAATATGAGATAACTGCAATGAATATTGTTGTTCGCGGTGACGCGGATAAGTCGCATATGAGCAGTGACTTGATCTGCCGCGAACCGAGTTATGCAGGGACCTGTGGTCTAGCTGGTTAGGACGTTGCCTTCACACGGCAGAGATCGAGGGTTCGAATCCCCCCGGGTCCACTTTTAGGTCAATCGGAATATCGCAAAAATAAAAATGCCAAAAAAAAAAGAGTTTTGATGTTTTGAATAATTTCGGATTGTTTCGACGAGTTATTTACTCATTCAGGCTTTGACCGTCGACGTAAATGTTGCTTATGGTCATGTCGAATTTGGTTCTGTCGAAGGTCTCCGGAATGTCAAGCATATATTTCGCTTTGAATTCTTTTGAATTTCCTGCCGATATATCTCCGATGTCTGCCTTTTCGGTCAGTATCGTCTTATCGTCATAGGTGAATACTATGTCTGCCTGAACATTCTTTGCATCGGATTTGCCCTGATTGAGGGCATCCAATTCGATTTCGATGGGCATGGGATTCGAAGACAGGTCTTCTTTGTTGATCTCCCATGTTCCGGTTATGACGACCTCGGAAGGAAGCGTTATACTGACCGAAGATGAGGATGAGGACGTGGACGTAGTCGTGCAACCGCATGCAAGGACTAAGGCAATTACCAAAAATCCGAGTATTAATGCTAATTTCTTCATGATTAAAAATATTCGTCGGCGAAATAAATCATTTTCGTTGATTACATTTGGGAATTTGATTACATTGGACAAATCTTACTAACGTTTTTTGTCAATTATGGACATACAAGAGAAATATTAATAAGATATAATTATGGCTGAACGAATCATATAGAAAAAATAACCTGCATAGAGTCTTAACGTTATATGTTGCTTAGGCGGAGACAGAGTATGAGAATATCCCCAGACATGATGGACAAATTCATAAATGGAAAGTGTGAGATAATTCTCAAAGATTATCCTGATTCTTGCGTGGATTTAATTCTGACATCTCCACCATATGCTGACCAGCGTTTTTATGGATCTGATGAATTCAAGATTCCACCAAAAAACTATGTTGAGTGGTTCATGCCTAAAGCGCGCGAATTTTATAGGGTTCTTAATGAAACAGGTTCTTTCGTACTTAACATAAACGATAAAGTTGTAAAAGGGGAAACGCAACTTTATGTATTTGAATTGGTAATCAAACTGTGTCACGAAATAGGCTTTAAACTAGTTAGGGACTACATTTGGTATAATCCAGCCACCCCCCCAAATATTTATTCAACTGGGAAATATGGAAGGACAAAGAAATCTCATGAATACTGCTTTTGGTTTAGTAAGGGTGATAATTGGACATTTAACATGGATCCAATTAGAAAACCATACAGCAAAGATATGCAGAAATTCCTAGAGGGTAAATGCTCTGGAAGTAGATATGACCATTTAAGACCAAGTACGCATTCGTTTGATCTTTCAAAAGCGTGGAAAAATAACGGGGGATCAGATCCGGGGAGCGTCATAGAGATTGCCAACACTAGCAGTAACGATGCTTTTTATAAATTTTGCAAAGAACGAGGGATTTCTCATCCTGCGCGATTTCCAGAGAAATTGGCTGAATTTTTCATTAAAGCTGGAACAAATGAAGGTGAATTGGTACTTGATCCTTTTTCTGGATCGGGGACAACTGCTGTAGTTGCCGCTAAGAACAATCGTCATTGGATAGGGATCGACACAAACAAGGATTATTGCGAATTGTCTGAAGCAAGGATGAAAATGGAGTTGAACACATCAAATGAGGGCTGATTATAAAATAAAGTGTATTGATGGTGCGGAAGGGATGAGTGAACTTCCTGACAAATCAGTAAAGCTTGTGTATGGTTCTCCGCCATATCCAAATGCTGAACGAGATTATGGAGTGTGGAAATCGTCTGAGTATTTGCAAAAAATGGATCCATTCCTATCGGTGGCTTTTGACAAGTTATCATATGACGGTTTTCTGGTAATAAATGTCAAAGCAAATCGTGAAAAATCAACTAGCAAAACATCAACCAAAAGATCACTTGTTGTAGAAAAAATGGCAATATTACTGGAGGAACAGTATGGTTTTTCTTGTGTTGACATAGAAATTTGGGTAAAGGAAAATCCTGTACCTACAGGGCTTAGAGTCGCATGTCAAGATGCATATGAGCAGATCCTTTGGTTTTCCAAAGCAAAAAAATGGACAATAAATCTTGACGCGATAAGGAGACCTTATAGTGAAGAGACAATTAAGCTATATGACAATGCAATTTACAAACCCAGAACCAATGGGTTAACCTATGTGCGTAAAGAAAAAACAATAAATCCCAATCCTCTTGGCGCTTTACCGCTTAACGTGATTAAAGGAGCAGTGTCTTCAAAGCAGGAGATACATCAAGCGGTTCAGCCTGTGTATTTGCCTGAAAAATATATCAAAGCATGTACCAATTCTGGTGATGTTGTATTGGATCCTTGGATGGGTACAGGCACCACCGGAGTAGCTGCACTTAAATTAGGTAGAAGATTTATTGGATTTGACGTTTGTGAAGTATATGTTAACCATTCCTCGAAAATTTTGGAACATATCAAAAGGGAGACGAAAATATGACTCTGAAGGCAAAAGTTAGTTCTGCAAGAGCATTGCAACACCAAGCGTTTATAAATGCGTTGGGCGATGCTGTAATTGAACACAGCGATATTTTTATGCGTCCTTTAGATATATCCATCAACAAACCGTTTCCACTTGACTTGCGAGTTTATTTATTTACCTGCTCTAATCCTCATGGCGGGCGTTCCGCAGATGAATACAAATTTAATTTGAATGTTCCATTTCAAGAAGGCAGAGGAAATTTTGATCAGTCAGATAACCGTTTTATAATACTGTCTGCAGTCGTTATTAAAGATGATCCTGAGGATAATGTGTTTGTCATTTTTGACGCGACAATGCACAAAGACTTTTGTATGAATGCAAATGTGCAAACTAAGAGTTCAGTTATATACGACGCAATGCTTTCAAAGATAGCGACTTATGATAAAAATAATGGTGAACGAGTTATTGCTGCCAGAGGAAAATATTTGATCGACGCGATAAAAATGCGAAGCGATCTGGATTGTTTGCGCTTTATTGGTGAATGAATATGTTGTACAAAGATATGGACTTTAAAGTTCGATACACAAAAATAAGTGATGACATTGCTGCGGATTTCTTTGTACCTGCACTAAAAAATGCAGTTTCATATGATCGTATTTCTGGATATTTTCGAAGTACTATATTTGTAATAGCATGGGAAGGTCTAAAAGAATTTATAAGGGGCGGGGGGACAATTAGGCTTATTTGTTGTCCATATGTTCCCAATAATGATCAAAACGCGGCAGAAGAAGGTTATCTTGCAAGAGATTCATTCACAGCAGCAGAAGCATTAAAAAAAGAACTTGATGAAATACTCTCCAACGAAGATCTCGTTGATCCATGCAGGGTTTTGGCATGTCTAATCTCTCAAAATGCTTTAGATATTAAGATAGCTGTTGGATCAACTTTTGGCAATCCTGATTTAAAGAAATTATTCCATATGAAAACTGGATTATTCACTGATTCTGAAGGTAATTGCATCGCTTTCGAGGGCTCAATGAACGAGACTTTCAGTGGCTTATATGCTGATGGAAATGTAGAGTCAGTTTCAGTTTACACGGGGTGGACTGATCAGAGAGACTCACAACGAGTCTTGGAGATTACGCGAGAATTTAATGACCTGTGGGAAAAAAGACACGATAGTGTTAAGCTGTATGATCTGCCAGATGAGGCTAAACAAATTTTGCAAGATGTGTCAAAAGGACAACATTGGGAAAGTATAGTTGATAACTTAATCGAACAAAATGTTGAAGCAGATCGATGGAGAGCCGAAAGAAACTCGCACAGTCGCAAACCACGAAAACATCAGGTCAATGCATTAAAGAAATGGGTTCAAAATGGAAGGCGAGGAATACTAGAGCATTCCACTGGTAGCGGAAAAACATACACTGCCCTTTGTGCAATCAGCAAAGCTCTTTCCCGACACGATTCTGTCCTCTTGATAGTGCCCTCAGCATTGTTACTTGAGCAATGGTATAAAGAAATAACAAATACTTTCACTGAGGACTATGCTGTTCAAGTATTGCTATGTGGTGACGGGAATATCCGCTGGAAGCAAAATGGTACTTTATATACATTTTCTACGCCAAGTCGCAATCGCAGAAAAATAGTGATTGCAACAGCGGATACTGCTTGTTCGCCTGACTTCTTGAACTACATAAATCAAGGTGACAATTTGTTGATTGTTGCAGATGAAGTACACACGTTGGGATCATATACGCACCAAAGAATTTTAACATTACAGGCGGGATCAAGATTAGGACTAAGCGCAACACCAAAAAGATATGGTGATCCAGACGGAACTAAAAAATTATTCGATTATTTTGGCGGTATTATTGATACATTCACTTTAGAGGATGCAATAACAAAAGCCAAGGTTCTTACGCCGTATTACTATTATCCAGTGCCAATTCTACTGACTAATGATGAACAGGATAAATGGAATGATTACTCGAAACGGATCAGTCGTGAAGTCGCGATGTTCATGTCTTCACACCCTGATGCTGCTCCAAATGAGATATTTGCGGAAAGCAAGATAAAGAGGTTGATGCGCGAAAGATCCCAAATAGTTAAGCACGCTTCTGGAAAAATCGACTTAGCACAACGATTGATCAAAGAACATTTTAGACCCGGTCAGCAATGGATAGTATATTGTGACAATCAAGAACAGTTGAAGGCCGTCTTGAAAAAAATTAATGATGAAACCAAAGATACTGGTGCGATTGCATATGAGTACCACTCTTCTATGGAAGGCGATCAAAAAGAAACCCTTAGGTATTTCGAGTTAAATGGGGGTGTTCTCGTATCAATAAAATGCTTGGACGAGGGTGTAGACATTCCTTCAACGACACACGCACTTATTCTTGCATCTTCAAAGAATCCCCGTGAATTTATTCAAAGGAGGGGGCGGATCCTTAGAAAAGCCGATGATAAAGGTAAATTGTTTGCTTATTTATTTGACGCTATAGTTCTTCCAAATGCGATGGATCCAGATAATATTAAACAACAGTCAATACTTGAAACAGAGTTAGCAAGAGCAATTCAGTTCGGAAATTGGGCAATAAACAAGATAGATTGTGTGACAAAATTAAAATCGTATGCGATAAAGTATGATATAAATATAGAAGAAATGCTAGAAGGAGGGTTTGAAGACGATGCCGAAGCTGAATGACCTACATGATTTGGTTTCTAATGTCGAAGTTGTTCGCAGACAAAAATATCCAGATATTCCTATGGAATTGATTGAAAAAATCATTATGGCAGAATATGAACAACTGGATTCAAGATCTGATGGAATGCGTAGTGTAACTGAAATAGTTTCATCATATCTTGCTAACAATGAGGCTCTAAGATAATGGGGTGGCCAAATGTTAAAATTCATAAAACTTACTATGCATAATTTTGGCTGTTACAAAGGAACAAAAGAAATCGATTTTAGCGATAAGGATGGGGTAACTTTAGTGTGGGGGAACAATGGTTATGGAAAAACAACGCTGTTAAATGCCATAAGATATGTTCTTTTTGAGGAAATAAAAGGGCGTCACAACAATAAAATATCACCAAAGGATATGATCAACTGGGCAGACAATACTACGCGTTCGTTCTACGTATCACTCGAATTTGAATATGGGGGAATGAGGTATATTTTAACAAGAAAATATGGCATTATTGATCCGACAAGGGATCCCGACAATCCCAAAAATTATCGTGCAGAACCTCCCAATCTATGGCGCGATGGTACTATTCTCAGTCAGAATAACACCCAACACATTTTGAATTCTATTATGCCGAGAGAGGTCTCAAGATTCTTTCTTTTCGACGGAGAACTTTTGGAAGAATACGAGAGTTTGTTACAGGAGGAAGATGCGATTGGTAGAAAGATCAAAACAGCAATTGAAGAAATACTTGGAGTTCCTGTGCTAACAAATGCATTGACTGATCTCAACACTTTAGCTGCTCAATATGACAAAGAAATGACTACAGCCTCTATGGCAGATAAAGACAGTAAGAATATTGGAAATGCAATATTAAGAGCCACAAATGAACTGGAAACTTTGAAAAAATCGCTAAAAGAACACGAGGGCTGTCAGCATGAATATAGTATGGAACTCGAATCAATTGATGCAGAGATGAAAAAAAATGATGCACTCAAAACATTGATTTCTGATATTGAAGCAAAAGAAAGGTTCATCAAAGACAGAGAAAGTAATCTCAATTCATATCGAAAGCAAATTGAAGAAAAATATTCTGCAAATGCGTGGAAATATGCTTTGCATGATGTGGTTGTATATATTATCGACGACAAAAGTAAGCGCATAACTACGCTTGATGAAAAGAGAAAGCAAAACAACATAGCGGGGCATATGCTTGGGGAATTCAAAAAATCGATCTCTGAAAAAGTATGTGTCGTTTGTGACACCTCACTTGATGATGCCGAACTAAAACGTGTGCAAGAAAAAATAGATCGTTTTACATCGCAGTATCCAGAATTAACCAATGAGGAATTACAAGAGTATCAGAAATTGAATAAAACTATCGAAGTTTTAAGCGAAATAAATGTTCCAAGTGGTAAAGATGCAATCGCTGTTATAGAATCCGACATTATGGACTGCCTAACTGATATTGCTGACGCTAAACAAAAGATTACAGATTTGAAGCATGACTTTGATGATTATGCAAAGGAAAAGAAAGAGATAGAAGAACTTAATCAGAGTTATGATAAAACACTAAAATTATTGCAAAATGAGGTTCAGTGTATAGAGCAGCAAAAGAAGGATATTCTTCAGAAGGAAGCCGATCTGAAAAAAATGCGCGATAAACTTAATGGCATGACGGGCATTAGTGCTGAACTAAGAAAGGCGCAAAAGAATTCTTCTTTTTGCCACAGGCTTAGTGAGTTATTTGATGGTGGCTTGGATACCTATAGGAATCATCTGAAAAAACAAGTGGAAGAGGATGCTACTGAAATATTCATAAATCTGAGCAATGATCCCTCTTATAAAAAACTAATAATTAACGACAATTATGGCCTTAATATAGAACACGAATCTGGAAAAATTATTAACGTGAGATCGGCTGGATTCGAACAAATTGTGGCAATTTCTTTAATAGGTGCGTTGCATAAAAACGCCCCCCTGCAAGGACCTGTGGTCATGGATTCTCCGTTTGGTCGAATAGACTCCGTGCATGAAGCTAATATCATCAAATATTTGCCGCATATGGCAAATCAAGTAATGCTTTTTGTATATGATACAGAGATCAATGCAGAAAAGGCAATTGTGAGTCTTGGTAATCAATTGGTTCAACAGTATGAGTTAAAGCGTGGTACTCCCCATGAAACAATTATCGGGAGGAAATATTGATGGATGACATTTCTAATATACGGGTTACAGACAAAGCAGAAGCTTTTTTGAGACGCTTAAAGGATGAACAGCACCTGTTCTCAGAGGATAAGATGGCTGCAAAATTTGGTGCTGCCTATGCTATAGCCCAAGGGTTTGATGCTGGCATGGATGAAGTTCCAGCGCTTGAAGGTACAACATTCAACAAATGGGACTCACTAAGTCTAGATAACGATGGATCGTTACGTATGGTTGTTATCTCAAGGCATCCAAATTGTGAATGCCCATTTAGAATGATTCAGTTCCTGTTGAATCGTGGACTAGAAGACATGAGCGATAAATCTCGGGAAGGAGCTCCTATTGAAATATCTAAGTTTATGTGATTAATTAATGACAATTAAAAAATTTCCTGTCATTTAATTTCAATCATATTGTCTTTTCATTTAAATATTTAACACCAAAAATGCAGCTATGTATGCCATTTTTTGCTTTACCACATCATTCATCACCACAAACTAAAATTAGACTATTCCCCCTTCCCCCTTTGCCCTATATGAAAAAATTATGAATAATGCGCTCTATAAACTATAAGGGTTATTTATCCATGGAAAGAATGATTGGAACGGTCGTACGCGGAATACGTGCGCCCATTATCAGAAGCGGCGACGATCTCGCCGAGATTGTAACGCAGTCCGTGCTTAAAGCGGCGGAAGTTGAGCACATAACGCTCGAGAACCGCGACATCGTCGCCGTAACCGAGGCTGTCGTCGCACGCTCGCAGAACAACTACGCAACCGTCGACGACATAGCCGCGGACGTAAAAGCAAAACTCAAGGGCGGCACCATAGGCGTAATCTTCCCGATATTAAGCCGCAACCGCTTTGCAATCTGTCTTCGCGGCATAGCAAAAGGCGCAAAGAAAGTAGTCCTCATGCTCAGCTACCCCTCCGACGAGGTCGGCAACCACCTCATATCGTGGGACGCTCTTGACGCCAAAGGAGTCGACCCCTACAAAGACGTCCTCACACTCGAGCGCTACCGCGAGCTCTTCGGCGACAACGTCCACAGGTTCACCGGCGTCGACTACGTAAAATACTACTCCGACCTTATCCGCGACTGCGGCGCCGAGGTCGAGGTCATATTCGCAAACGACGCAAGAGCAATTCTGCCGTATGCAAAGAATATCCTCACATGCGACATCCACACCCGCGAACGCACAAAGAGACTCTTAAAAGCCGCGGGTGCCGAGGCTGTCTGCGGTCTTGACGAGATCCTCAACGCACCGGTAAACGGCAGCGGCTACAACGAAAAATACGGTCTGCTCGGCTCGAACAAGGCAACCGAAGATAAAGTAAAGCTCTTCCCGAGAGACTGCGAGAAGTTCGTCGACGCCGTTCAGAAGAAACTTGTCGCAAAGACGGGCAAACTCATAGAGGTCATGATCTACGGCGACGGCGCATTCAAAGACCCAATCGGAAAGATCTGGGAACTTGCCGACCCCGTAGTGTCGCCGGCATACACGGCAGGTCTTTCCGGACAGCCCAATGAGGTAAAACTCAAGTATCTTGCCGACAACGAATTCGCCGAGCTCTGCGGCGACGAGCTCAAATCGGCAATCAAGGAATACATACGCAACAAGGACAAGGACCTTGTCGGCAACATGGTCTCGGAAGGAACAACCCCGCGCCAGCTCACCGACCTTATCGGCTCACTCTGTGACCTCACGTCGGGCAGCGGCGATAAAGGAACACCGATTGTTCTGATTCAGGGATACTTCGACAACTACACGGCCGAGTAA
>JAEEGL011473096.1_pt1 | contig 16545 bp, 20 predicted proteins | sample 9134231 | NCBI WGS metagenome assembly JAEEGL01 (sample SAMN16246548, study PRJNA631951) | gut metagenome | biome: gut microbiome; feature: rumen; material: fiber-attached | host: Bos | place: Iran: Karaj | collected 2018-10
ACGGCGTCTATCTCTGCACGACGAACGACTCGCTCGAGGCGGATATAATCGAATCCAAGCTTCGCAGCGAAAACATCCCGTGCGAGAGGAAATACATCGGCGCGGCCAACTTTATCGAGATTGCGTTCGGAAGCAATACCGCGTACCCGATAGATATCTACGTTCCGGCGGAGACGCTGGAGGACGCCAGGAATATCATCGACGAGCCCCCTGTGGACGAGGAGGAACTGGCGCGAGAGGCTGAAGAGGCGGGAAGGAAATAGGAACGCATGAAAGTAGCTGTAATAGGTGCCGGTTTTGTAGGCAAGGCTGTTTTTCACGATCTTCAGCAGATTAACAACGTAAGCGAGATAACCCTGGTCGGAAGAAGCATGGATAAGCTGCGCGCGGAGGTCATGGACGCGAGGGACGCGGCGGTACTGAAAGAGGGATACGGCCCGAAACTGTTTTACGGCGGCTACGAGGCGACCGCGGGCGCGGATATAATAGTCTACGCGGCGGGAACCGCGAAAATGTCGGCCGACAGACTGGAGATGCTGCACGACAACTGCGTGATCGCGGAGGAAGTGTTCTCGGAAGTAAGGAAATACAACACCGGGGCGATAATCCTGTGCGTTACAAATCCGCTGGACGCTATCGTTATGAAGGTACAGCAGGTCACGGGAGCCGACCCGCACAAGATCATCGGGTCGGGCACTCTCCTGGAAAGCGCGCGCCTTATAAGATTCATGGCTGAGCTTCTGGACATCTCGGAAAAATCCGTGAACATAACCGTAGTCGGGGAGCACGGATCCAGCGCCGTGGCGCTTCTCAGCTCGGTACGCATAATGGGCATGACGCCGGAGGAATACCTCAAAACGGTAACGAATAAGGACGCGGAGATAAACGTAAAGCTTCTGAATGAGAAGTTCAAAAAAGACGCGTACCGCATCTTATGCGGCAAAGGCTATACGAGCACGGGCGTTTCGGCGACCGTGTGCCGCGTGATCTCGGCCATAGCGTCCGACAGCAGGGAGATACTGCCGGTGTCCTCGGTGCTGCAGGGCGAATACGGCATTACCGGCGTCGCGGTATCCGTCCCTTCGGTAGTAGGCAGGAACGGTATCGAGGAGATAATCGAGACGGCTATGGATGAAGACGAAAGGCGGGGATTCCTCGCCTCCGCGGACGTGATCAGGAACGCCGCGGCGAGCGAAGGGATGATCTGAGAACGCGCGAACGCCCGGAAACACGGCGTCAGCGGTACTGTTAAGAATACCCGGACAGCGGAGAGATCCGCGTCCGGATATTTTTTTGAAATCGGTGTTGACAGTGTACTATGTGTCGTGGTACACTTAAGCCGTGACGGGGAAGTATGCCCGCCGCGGGCGTGTTCCGGCAGGCGCCGGGAAGCGCGTACGCGCGGAGGCACGCGGTACCCGAAGCAGTATACTTTGTTGGAAAGGGGGAAACGGACATTGTTCCAGCTTGACTTGAAGAGCAGGAAATCGATCTACGAACAGGTAGTCGACAATCTGAAAGAGCTTATAGTGCACGGCGTGCTTAAGCCTGACGATAAGCTTCCGTCTGTTCGTGATCTATCCGGGCAGATTACCGTGAATCCGAACACGGTGCAGAAGGCTTACGCGGAGCTCGAGAGACAGGGGTACGTGTACATGGTATCCGGACTCGGCACGTTTGTTGCCTCGGGTACCGGCCGCGAGATCGACAAGGCGGTCCTGTCGGATATCGAATACCGCATGGCCGAATGCGTAAGCGAGCTTCGCTATCAGGGAATGTCCGGCGAAGACATCAGGGGGATGTTTGAGAAGATCATGAAGGAGAGGGGGGATGGAAAGTGCTGACTGTAAAGGGCGTAGACAAGAAATTTGACGATTTCAAGGCGCTTGACAGCCTCGACCTGAACGTGAAGAAGGGATCGATATACGGTCTCGTAGGGGTGAACGGTTCGGGCAAGACGACGATAATCAAGGCGATTACCGGCGTTCTTAAGACTGACGCGGGCAGCATCACCGTCGAAGGCGAGAACGTATACGACAACAGAGCGGTCAAGGAGCGCATGGGGTACATCCCTGACGATCTGTACTTCTTCGGAGCTTACAACCTGAAGGAAATGTCGGCGTTCTACAAAAAGCTTTATCCGAACTGGAACGAGGAGAGATACGCTCACATGGCAAGCCAGTTCGGGCTCGACGAAAAGAGAAAGCTCGGCCGCTTCTCAAAGGGGATGCAGAAGCAGGCTGCTTTCATACTGACAATGTCGGCGATGCCGGATTATCTGATCCTGGACGAGCCGATCGACGGCCTCGATCCGATCATCAGAAAGCTCGTGTGGAAGTACGTCGTTGAGGACGTCGCCGAAAGGCAGATGACAGTGCTCGTATCGTCGCACAACCTGAGAGAACTCGAGGGCATATGCGATTCGATCGGCATACTGAAGGACGGCCACATGGTGATCGAGCGCGATCTCGACGAGCTTAAGACCGACATACATAAGGTCCAGGTGGCGTTCGCGGGCAGCAGGGGAACTGCCGGCGAAGGAGCTGAGGGGACTTCCGGCGGGGCCGATCCTTATAAGGGGCTTAACATACTGCACAGGGAGAGCCGCGGAGCCGTGGATCTTCTGATAGTCAGAAACAGAAGGGACGTTGTAGAGGAGATAATCAACGAGAGCGATCCGGTTGTATTCGACATGCTGCCGCTCACGCTCGAGGAGATTTTCATTTATGAGTTAGGGGGTGCGGACGATGGTATCCAGAGCATCATATTCTGATTCCATGCGGATATCGGGGCCGCTTTTCAAAGAGAATATGCGGAGGTTCTGGCCGATACCGCTCATCGGAACGCTGATCTATCTGCTTTCGAGCGCGCTGCCGATCCTCATGGCGTACGACAGGATCAATACGCAGGCACATTTTATAAACTCGATGCTGAAATGCCAGCACGTTGTATTCTTCCCGGGACTGTTCGCGCTTCCCGTAGTGACGGCGATAGTCGTATTCGGGTACCTTCAGTACACGAGCTCTACGACTATGATGCATTCACTGCCGTTCACGCGGCGTGAGCTCTACGTAACGAACTGGATCTCCGGATTCGTTATGTCGTACATACCGGTGCTGATCACGGGCATAGTGCTTCTGGCGATAGCGAAGCCGACGTTCTATCCGTACTATTTCGATATGAACGGCGCGCTGCTGCCGGATTATACCCCGGACGTTCTCGAGAATGTTTTCTCGCGCGGGGCCGTTCTGAACTGGATGTGGGAGTCGCTTCTGGTGATGCTCGTCATCTATTCGATAGCGGTGTTCTCGGGAGTTGTGACAGGCACCAGACCGATGCATCTGCTCGCGTCGATAGGCTTCAACTTCATCGTTCCGGTGATGGTATTTATAGTGTCGCTCTACTGCCAGCAGTATCTCTACGGATTCTGCGTGTCGGATTCGTTCGAGAGCATGCTGATGTCGCTGGCGCCGATGGTAAAGATCCTGGCGTCGGGCGGAGTGTTCTCGGCGAGAGTCTGCGCAGCCTACATCATCGTGGCCGCTGCCGTAACTCTGCTGAGCGGATGGCTCTATACGAGACGCAGACTTGAGAAGGCTACCGATTCCGTCGCTTTCGGATTCATGCTTCCGATGGTGACGTTCATAATCTCGTTCCTCGGAATGACGCTCATGGGCGCGTACTTCGCGATGCAGTTCGATTCCGAAAGATACCTGTACGCGGGCTACGTAGTGGGAGCGGTGATCGCGTTCTTCGCGGCGAGGATGATACTTCTGAAGACGCCGAAGGTGTTCAACAGAAAATCGTTCCTGAACCTCGGTATATTCGTAATAATAGCGGTGGTGTTCCTCGCGTTCTTCCAGCTCGACCTTACGGGCTTCGAAAAGCGCACGCCGGCCGCGTCTTCGGTTAAGAGCGTCGACGTTTCGATGCCGGCGACCGGATGGAACGGCGAAGACAGGCTTCTCGCGCGGCTCTACAACCAGGACGAGGAATACGTTACGTCGAACGGATTCATCTTCAGGGATCCTGAAAACATTCAGGCCGTGATCAATATCCATAAGGATATAATCGCGATGGCGGCGGAAAAGAACCGCGGAGGCGGAGTGCTGTTCTCGAGTCCGGAGACAACTGAAGCGCAGGTGTACGATCCGGTATATACGATGAATATCGATTACGACAACAGCGGAGTCTTCGACATGTCGCGCATTTATACGGTGCCTTACAGCTACCTCGCTTCGTCCGCTGATTACAGGCAGCTGTTTGAGTCGGAAGAGTACAAGAGTTTCTTCTCGCTTAAGAATCTCAGGTGCGAACACGTCAATTCGATAACGCTGAGCGCGCCGATCAACAGCGAGTACTACAACGTCACGATCTCTGACAGCGGCGAGCTCGAAGAACTGATCGGGTGCATCGACAGCGATTTCGCGGACAGGACGCTCGATGAGCAGCTCGACGGGGGAGGACAGTACGCGAACCTGGCGCTGAAATACGCTACCGGCGCGTTCAACAGGGACGGATCACCTGAGGTTCAGACCATTCAGTGGAAAATACTCAAGAGCGATACCGCAACGATAGCGTGGCTCAGGAAAAACGGATACGACGAAACGATCCGTATAACCGCGGACGCGATCAACTGCGTCAGGGTTACGCACACGTACCTGCACGACGACGAGTACGGAAATCACGACATATCGTTCACGGACGGCAAGATCGGTTTCATTTACGACAAGGCTCAGATCGCCGAGCTTCTCGATTCGTATGACACGAGGATGTTCGGGGCGCCGAACTACTATGAGCTCACGTTTGTGATCGACGAAAACTATCTTACCGATTCGCGCAGGGAGGCTCTGGCGGCCTGGAAAGAGGCGGAAGCGTCCGGAAACTACTTCGAGTACTACGACGAATCGACCGGAAAGTACTATAATTCGTATGAACAGATATTCAACGACGGATTCGCGATGATAACCGAAGAAAAAGCCCCGGCGTATCTGAAGGCTCTGTTCTAAAGGCTTTGCTTGAAAGGCTCTGTTTGAAAGGCAGGGGACAATTATGTGGATGGTATTAGGAATCGGCGCGATCGTATTTGCGGTCCTTAATCTGGCGTGGTCGTTCCGGAACAGAAACGCTGACCGGTTCAGGTTCGCAAGCCTGGCGCTGACGGCATTGACGTTATGTGCGTTCTATTCCGACGGAGCGGGCAGAGTGGCCGCGGAAGACTGGGGCGGCTTAATGGATATTATGCCCACGATGAGCAAGACTTTATGGATGTGCACGATCATCTCGATTCTGCTTAATTCGGTTTCTCTGTTCAAAGGAAAAGAATGAATTCCTGCTTGTCGGACTGACGAAAGCCTCTGCTTGATTTAAAAAATCGCGGGCCGCGCAGGTCTCATGGGAGATCTGCGCGGCCCGCCTCGCATTTTTTGCTTGAGTCATAAGAGCCTGCGCCCTGCGCCGGACAGCAGGCTGAGGGAAGTTACATCGATTCGACCTTGTCGGCAAGCTTGTCGAGCCATTCTCCGTCGAACAACTCGATCATGCCCTTGTCGCACGCCGATGCGAGCACAGGGTTGATAGGGATCTTGGCGACGGTATCGATGTTGAATTCCTGAGCGAGCTCGTCGATGCGGCTCTCGCCGAAAACGTTGAATTTCTTGCCGCATTCAGGACATACGAAATACGACATGTTCTCAACGAGTCCGATGACCGGGATATTGAGCATTCCGGCCATCTTTACAGCCTTGCTCACGATCATCTTTACGAGTTCCTGCGGAGAAGCCACTACGATTATGCCGTCCAGAGGCAGCGACTGGAATACAGTAAGAGTTACGTCGCCTGTGCCCGGAGGCATGTCGACGAACATGTAATCGACGTCACCCCAGATAACGTCGGTCCAGAACTGCTTTACGGTGCCGGCGATGATCGGGCCGCGCCATACGACCGGATCCGTCTCATTTTCTATCAGCAGGTTCAGCGACATCACTTTTGTTCCGCCGATGGAAGGAACGGGGTAGATGCCCTTATCGTCGTACTGAGCGTTCTGCTTGATGCCGAATACCTTAGGGATCGAAGGACCCGTTATATCGGCGTCCAGAACGGCGGTGCTGAAGCCGCGGCGCTGGAGAATGCACGCCATAAGCGAGGTTACGAGAGATTTGCCGACGCCTCCCTTGCCGCTTACGACGCCTATTACTTTCTTTACTTCGGAGTATTTGTTCTGCGGCTCGAGAAAGCTCTTCGGATCTCTGTCCTTGCAGTTTTCCGCGCAGGATGAACAGTCATGTGTGCAGGATGCGCTTGGTTCGCTCATTTCGGTCACCTCCGTGTTGCGGTTCGATTATTTCCGGTAAACAGCAGTATACCACATAACGCGGAGTTGTGCACGGAAAACCTGACGAAAGCGCCGCGGAGGATCCGGCAGTCTGTCAAGCAAAAAGTATTGACACGGGCGGCGCGTTATGGTACTATCATCGGGTGTCAAGGAGAAAAACTTGTCAGCGGACGCTTCGGGGCAGACAAAATCGGCCGTCCGGAGCGCTGAATATAAGCGAAAAGGTATTCGAAATGGACAGGATAGCTGAAGAGAGCCTCTTATATGATTTCTACGGCAGCCTGCTTACCGAAAGGCAGCGCGAGGCGACCCGTCTGTATCACGAGGAGAACTATTCGCTTTCCGAGATCGCCGCGGAATTCGGGATATCGCGCCAGGGAGTCCACGACGCGCTGAAGACCGCGGAAAAGTCGCTCGCCGAGTACGAGGAGAAGCTCGGACTGGTGCGCAGGTTCGCGGAGACCGGCAGGATACTGTCGGACGCGCGCGAAAGGCTGGAAAGAGCGGCTGAAAAGAGCGCAGGCAACGAAGCGCTCGTATCCGAAATTGACGCTGTAAAGGACATGCTCGCTGAGATAGAACTCTAGCGAACGCGGAGGAATAAATGGCTTTCGAAGGATTATCGGAAAAACTGCAGGGCGTTTTCAAGCGGCTCAAGGGCCGCGGCGTGCTGACCGAAAAAGACATAGACGAGGCGATGCGCGAAGTCAAGCTCGCGCTGCTGGAAGCGGACGTAAACTTCAAGGTCGTTAAGGAATTCGTCGCGGCTGTAAAGGAACGCGCGATGGGCTCCGAAGTGCTCGAAAGTCTGACTCCGGGCCAGCAGGTAATAAAGATCGTTAACGAAGAACTGACGTCGCTCATGGGCGGCGCGAACAGCAAGCTCACTTACTCGCCGAGCGGTTTCACCGTGCTGATGCTCGTGGGACTTCAGGGTACAGGTAAGACGACGACCTGCGGAAAGCTCTCCAATTACCTCAAAAAGAACGGCAAGCACCCGATGCTCTGCGCGTGCGACATATACAGACCGGCTGCCATAGATCAGCTGGAGATCGTCGCGAAGGCGGTCGACACGCCTGTCTACGTTGACAGGGAATCGCGCGAGCCTGAAAAGATCGCGATGGCCGCGAGAAAAGAGGCCGAGCGCAAGGGCTGCGACGTGCTGATAGTCGATACGGCCGGCCGTCTCCAGATAGACGAAGCCCTTATGGACGAGCTCGCGAGACTCAAGGCTGATATCAAACCGCACGAGATTCTTCTCGTAGTCGACGCTCTCACAGGTCAGGACGCCGTAAACGCGGCGGAAGGCTTCAACGAGAAGCTCGGCATCGACGGCATAATCATGACAAAACTCGACGGCGACTCGAGAGGCGGCGCTGCTCTGTCCGCCAGAAAGGTCACCGGAAAGCCTATAAAATTCATCGGTACGGGCGAAAAGTTCGACGCTCTGGAGCCGTTCCATCCTGACAGGATGGCCAACCGCATACTCGGAATGGGCGACGTGCTCTCGCTGATCGAGCAGGCGCAGGAAAGCTTCGACGAGAAGAAGGCGGCTGAACTCGAGCGGAAGATGAAGAAGAACGAGTTCACGCTGGAGGACTTCCTCGACCAGATGGGTCAGATCAGGAAGATGGGCGGCGTCGGCTCGCTGCTCGAAAAGATGCCGGGAATGAACTCGAAGCAGATGAAGGACGTCGACCTCGACGAGAGCGAGAAGGAATTCATCCAGATGGAAGCGATAATCCTTTCGATGACCAAAGCGGAGAGGCGCGATCCGTCGATACTGAACGCGAGCCGCAGAAAGCGCATCGCGGCGGGAAGCGGACAGCCGGTGAGCAGGATCAACCAGCTCATAAAGCGCTACGAGGACGCGAAGAAGCTGATGAAGCAGTTCTCGGGCGGCAAGGGCATGAAGCGCGGCGGCAGGCTCTTCAAGGGACTGTTTTAAGCGCGGCGGTCCGGAGCGGACCGGACGGCGGGATAACGATAATCGGTTAATCTATAGTTAACACTATACTAAAATAAATAATTAATATCCGGAAAACCCGGACAAGGAGGAAAAAATGGTAAAGATCAGACTGAAGAGAATGGGTGCGCACAAGAAACCTTTCTACAGAGTAGTCGTTGCTGACGCACGTAATTCGAGAGACGGCAGATTCATCGAGGAGATCGGACTCTACAATCCGCTCGCAGATCCTGCCGAGATCAAGATCGACGGCGAAAAGGCAAAGAAGTGGCTCGACAACGGAGCGCAGCCTACGGATACCGTAAAGGCTCTTCTGAAGAAGTCCGGAATCATCGAATAACAGCGGGGTTTCGAAATGGCTGAATTGGTAGCAGTAATTGCCAGAGCCCTTGTCGACAATCCGGACGCCGTAAGCGTCAACGAGATCCCCGGGAAGCAGACTACGGTACTGGAACTCAGGGTCGCTCCGGAGGATATGGGCAAGGTTATAGGCAAGCAGGGCCGCATCGCCAAGGCGCTCCGAACCGTTGTTAAGGCGGCCGCGACGAAGGCGGACAAAAAAGTTGTTGTTGAGATCGTGCAGTAGCCCGGTCTGTTAACAGAGGCACATCGCAGGAACCGAACGGACCCCGGCATGTGCCTTGATTTCGATGTGGGCGCGGCACCGCGTTTGCGTGCGCGCCTTTTGCGGCGGAGGTCAGCTATGGCGGACGACAGGATCCTTATCGGTAAGATAGTGAGCGCCGTCGGGATAAAGGGCGAGGTCAAGGTCTACAGTTATTCCGACGACGATGAGCGCTTCGACACGCTGGAAGGCGTGTTCGTCGGCGACAGGTATTACGCCATAGAAAGCTCGCGGCTCCAGAAGGGCATGCCGATCCTTAAGCTGGAAGGCGTTGCGGACAGGAACGCCGCGGAGGCTCTGCGCGAAAAAGAGGTCTTCATAACCGAAGACGATCTCGAGGAGCTGCCGGAGGGCGTATTCTACGTCCGCGACCTAATCGGACTCGAAGTGTACGACGAGGGCGGAGCGCTGCTCGGGCATCTGACCGACGTTCTCCAGAACACGGCGCAGGATCTCTACGAAGTGAAGCTGGAGAACGGAAAAAAGCTTCTGATCCCTTCCGCGGGAGATTTCATACAGAAGATCGACCCGGAAAACGGGCGCATAACGGTGCGCCTCATCGAGGGCATGCTGGACCTTCAGTCCTGAGGCATGCCGTGATCCGACTATGAAGATAGACATTCTGACTATATTTCCCGAAATGTTCGCGCCGCTTTACGGCAGCATGCTCGGCAGGGCGCGCGATAACGGACTTATAGACGTGAACTGCGTGAACATAAGGGATTTCAGCAACGATAAGCACAACAAGACGGACGATTATCCGTTCGGCGGCGGCCGGGGCATGGTATTCATGGCAGACCCGGTATTCGGCGCGCTCGAAAGCGTGGACGCCGGACGCAAAAAGATCGTCTACATGTCACCGCGCGGCAGGATACTCGACCGCGAAAAGATAACCGAGCTTGCCGGAACGGAGGAGCTCGTGATCCTCTGCGGCCACTACGAGGGCGTAGACGAGCGCATCCTGGAGTACTGGGACGTCGAGGAGATCTCGATAGGAGATTACGTGCTCACGGGCGGAGAGCTCGCGGCCATGGTCCTCGTGGACGCCGTAGCCCGCTTTATTCCGGGCGTGCTGGCGAGCGGCGAGGCGGCGACCGAGGAATCGGTTTATTCCGGCCTTCTTGAGTATCCTCAGTACACGCAGCCGAGGGAGTATCGCGGAATGCGCGTGCCGGAAGTGCTTACGGGCGGAAACCACAGGCTCATACGGCTCTGGAACTACGAGCAGTCTCTGCGCCTTACGAAGGAGCGCAGGCCGGATCTGTTCAGGAAGTATCTTGAGACGGCGGAGGGCCTTTCTAAAGACGAGAAGAAGATACTGGCGGAGGTGAGCGCTGAAGATGAATAAGATCGGGAAAGCGCTCATAGTGCTTTTCATACTGGCGGTCGCGGGGCTTTACGCCGTGATCTACGTCGTGCCGAGCATAACCGGCGCGCTTACGCCGACGCTTATACTGCAGTACGGCAACCTGAGCATCAGCGATCAGTCAAAGTGCTACATCGTGCGCGACGAGCGCGTGTACACGGCTCCGGCTGCGGGCGGAACGACGTACTATACCGCCGACGGCATTAAGGTCAGAACCGGCGTCCGCATCATGGACGTAAACGGTGTGGCCGATTATTTCGCCGATTTCAACGGTGTAGTCTGCTATTACTACGACGGATACGAGAACCTTTTCACGCCTGAGAACATGGCGTCCCTGACGCAGGATCAGGTGGAGGGACTCGATATAACGATACATAACGCCGTGGCTGACAGCGTCAGTCAGGGCGCGGTGCTTTACAAGATCTGCAACAACACGAAGTGGTACATCCTCAGCTGGATACAGCCGGGCAGTATCGGCAAGTACCAGGAGGGGAACAGCGTAACGATCAATTTCCCTGACGGGGAATACGTGAAGGCGAACATCGAGCGCATAGTGAACAACGACGAGAGCTGGCTCGTTGTGATGTCGACGACTATGTACTACGAGGCGTTCGCGCGCGAGCGCGTTACCGACGCCGAGATAGTGACCTCCGAGTATTCGGGCATCGTGATCCCGAACGGCAGCATCACTTCCAAGGACGGCGCTATCGGCGTGTACGTTAAGCGAAAGAGCGGCGAATACGCGTTTACGCAGATCAAGGTAAAGATGAGCGACGGCGAGAACTCGATCGTCGAGATGGGCTCGTTTACCGATGAAGCGGGCAATAAGATCAACACCGTCGACGTCTACGACGAGATACTTAAATCGCCGGAACAGGGATAAAACTGTGCGCGGCGCGCTTCGGGCGCGCTGTGCGTCAGTATTGCGGAGGTGAGAACATGGGGAGCATCAAAGAGAATCTCGCGGCTGTAAACGCGAGGAAGGACGCGGCGGCGAAGAAAGCCGGCAGAGACGGCGGCGAAGTGCTGCTCTGCGCAGTAACGAAGACGCGCACGCCGGAGGAGATAAACGAGGCCATCCGCGCGGGTGTCACCGACATCGGCGAGAACAAGGTCCAGGAGATCATGGACAAGTTCGATAAAACCGAGCCGGTAAGATGGCATTTGATTGGACATTTACAGACAAACAAGGTAAAATATATTATTGACAAAGTAGTGCTCATACATTCTGTCGATTCTCTGCATCTCGCCAGGGAGATCGACAAGCGCGCCGCTCAGCACGGAAAGACGATGGACATACTGATCCAGGTCAATTCGGCGCAGGAGGAGAGCAAGTTCGGCATTTCGGTAGACGAGACCGGCGACATGATACGCGCGATACTCGAAGAGTGTCCGAACGTCCGCATCCGCGGGCTCATGTGCATCGCGCCGTTCGAGGATAACCCGGAAGAGGCCGGAAAGTACTTCGCGATGGTGCGCGACCTGTATGAGGAATTCGGTAAAATCAAGCACGAAAGGCTGGATTTCCGGTACCTTTCGATGGGAATGTCAAACGATTTCGAGGTCGCTATTGCCGAGGGATCAAATCTTATAAGAGTGGGGACCGCGATCTTCGGACCGCGCGACTACAGCAAGCAGTGATGGAGGGAACGAGATGAGTTTTTTTGGTAAGCTTAAGGATCTGGCAGGAATAGACGAGATCGATGACGATGAGATCTCGGAAGAAGAAATAAAGGCAGCGGACAGCAAGCTCGAGAGAACGCCTATCGACCGCATAGCGCCTCAGCCGGCCAAAGCCGAAGTGCGCCAGATGCCTTCAGCTCAGGCCCAGCCGACGGCTCCGAAGATGACTTTCAGCACGAACGCGTTCAAGCTGATCGTTATCGAGCCGAAATCTTTCGACGAGTGTCCTAAGCTCGTTGACAATCTCAAGGCGAAGAAGCCTATTATAATCAATCTCGAGAAGATAGAAGCGGACGTGGCCAGGAAGATCTTCGACTTCCTGAGCGGAGCTACCTACGCGCTGAACGGCAACGTTCAGAAGGTCGCGAACAACATTTTCGTATTCGCGCCTGAAAACGTGGACGTTACGGCAACGGTGGACCACAAGAGCTTCAGCTTCAACGAGACTAACAACAAGAATCCTTGGAGGTAGCAAGGAATGATATCCCCGCTGGATATACAGAACAAAGAGTTTTCCAAAGGTGTAAGAGGGTACCGAGAGGATGAGGTGGACGCGTTTCTCGATCAGGTGACCGTCGACATGGAAGCGCTGCTCGCGGAAAACGCCGAGCTCAGAGACCAGGTGGAGAGGCTGTCGGCCGAATGCCAGAAATATAAGGGCTCTGAGACCGCCGTGCTCGAAACGCTCGAGGCCGCGAAGGCGCTTATGGGCGACATTTCGGAGAGCGCGGAGAAGCGCGCCGAGATCCTGCTCAAGAACGCCGAACTCGACGCCGAACTCATACAGCGCGAGGCGAGAGAGTCCATGGAGCGTCTCAACGAGGAGACGGTAAAGCTCCGCGACAGATACGACTCTTTCCGCGCGAGATACAAGAGCCTGCTCGAATCCGAGCTGGAGCGCTTCGACACGCTCAGTTACGAGCTCTTCCCTGAGCTTGAGCTGACCGATATCACTCAGCCGGGCGCGTTCGACAAGACCGTGCCGCTCACAACGCCGGTCGCCGCACCTGTGACTGAAGGAGTCTCGAAAGACACGATGAACATCGTGAACAAATAATGTTTTATATCATATTGATGGCAGTAATGGTCGCCGCCGATCAGGCAGAGAAGTACCTCATATCGCATACGATGGAGCTGTACGAAACGATACCTGTGGTGGGCGACCTTTTCAGAATTACGTACATACACAATACCGGAGCCGCGTTCGGCATGATGGCCGGCATGCGGTGGATACTCTGCGCGCTGCCGATAGTCGTCGCGGCGGTCATGATAGCGATCATTTTCCGCTACCGCGGCAGGACAGGGCGCACCGCGCTCGTCGCGCTCTCGATGATAGCGGCCGGCGGGATCGGCAACGTCATCGACAGGATGCGGCTCGGGTACGTGGTCGACATGTTCGACCTGAAGAATTTCGCCGTTTTCAACGTCGCGGATATTTTCGTGTGCGTCGGATGCGGCCTTCTCGCGCTGTATATGATCCTTTCTGACAGGCGCGGGGAGAAACGCGGGAGGTAGCCGGTGGAAAGCGCGGAAAGAATTGAAATATCAATAGATGAAGCGGCGGCAGGAACGAGACTGGATGCCGCTCTTTCTGTCATGATGCCTGAAATCTCGCGCAGCTTTATCCAGAAGGCGATAGCGTCGGGAGGAGTTTCGCTCAACGGCGCGGTCTGCGACTCCAAGAAGCAGAAGGTCAGGGCGGGCGACACCGTGTCGATCGAACTGCCGGAGCCGAAGGCGCTCGACGTCGTGCCGGAGGACATACCGCTCGACATCGTCTACGAGGACGGAGACGTGCTCGTAGTGAACAAGCCGAAGGGAATGGTTGTGCACCCGGCTCCCGGGAACTACGAGGGGACGCTGGTGAACGCGGTGATGTTCCACTGCGGCGACAGGCTCTCGTCGATAAACGGAGTTATAAGGCCGGGAATAGTTCACAGGATAGACAAGGACACCAGCGGCCTTCTTATGATCGCGAAGAACGACGCGGCGCACAACAGCCTCGCGGCGCAGCTCGCGGAGCACTCTATCACTCGCGTGTACGACGCTCTCGTGTTCAGCAATCTGAAGGAGGACGAGGGGACCGTGGACGCTCCGCTGGACCGCGATCCGAACAACAGGATGAAGAGGGCGGTATCGTTTACGGGCGGCCGCAGAGCCGTGACGCACTGGAAGGTGCTCGAACGGTTCGGACAGTACACGCATATACAGGCCAGGCTCGAGACGGGCAGAACGCATCAGATCAGGGTGCACATGGCATACATACACCACCCGCTCGTCGGGGACACTCTCTACGGCCCGAAAAAGCAGCCGTGGAACGTTTCGGGGCAGCTTCTGCACGCCGGCAGGCTCGGATTCATACATCCTTCGACCGGCGAATACATGGAGTTCACGAGCCCGCTGCCGGAGGATTTCGAAGTCGTGCTGGAAAGGCTCAGAAAGGGGCTGTAAATGGCTGAAAAGATAACTATGCCGGGCGGCAACATGCTCGCCCCGGTGCCCGCCGTTATGGTCACGTGCGGCGATATAAACGGGATTTACAACGTGTTTACGGTCGCGTGGACGGGGACGGTCAATTCGGATCCGCCGATGACGTACGTATCGGTGAGGCCGCAGCGCTACTCGCACGATATAATAGCCGAAAGCGGCGAGTTCGTGATCAATCTGACCACTGAGAAGCTCGCGAAAGCGGCGGATCTGTGCGGAGTCCGCTCCGGAAGGGACTGCGACAAATTCAGGCTCGCGGGACTTACGCCTCTGCCGGGCGAAAAGGTGAGATGCCCGATAATCGCGGAGTCGCCCGTCAGTCTCGAGTGCAGGGTGACTGAAACGATACGGCTGGGATCGCACGACATGTTCCTGGCGGAGATACTGTGCGTCCGCGCGGACAGCTCGCTCATGGACGCGAAGGGCGCGCTGCGCCTTGAAAAAGCGGGGCTCGCGGCATACTGCCACGGAGATTATTATCCGCTTTCGCAGAAAAAGATCGGTTCGTTCGGCTTCTCCGTAATGAAGCCGAAGACGAAGAAGCGCCTGGACGGCGAGCGAAGGGCGGCTATGCGCGCGAAGAACGCGCGGAAAGGGAATAAATAAGCCGTATACGCGTGTGCGTATACGGCGGCGGAATCGAACGCCGGCTGTTGATTCAGCCGGCGTTCGCGGCATTTATTGATTTATGCGTGCTTTTTTACATACCCGATACAGTCCTCACATACGTATCCGCTTTTGAACGCGACTGTATCGTATGATTTTCCGCAGATCGAACACTTGTGTCCTTTGTGTCCTTCACCGCGCTCTTTATCGTCATTCTCCTCGGATGTCCTGCGCGGGGCGTCAGATTCAAGACTTTTCATTTCTTCGCTCCTGTTATTTAGTCCAGCCTAAGGCGGCTTGATCGCGTTGACCTTACGGACCGGTCGCAAGGTTTTTCGTTACAATTATGTTACAAAACGGCGCAAAAATCAAGAAATAACTGGAAAAAATGAAATAATAGTATCAAAAAATCTGACGGAAATCAGCGCTTGTCCGGCTTCGGAGAAGCGTCCGGGACGCGCGGGTTTACGTAAACCGTCCTGTTGTTGGTGAAAATGACCATTCCCGGCTTAGCTCCGTTCGGTTTTTTGACGTGTCTTACGGGGACGTAGTCGACCGGAACGTTCTCCGACGAGCGTGCTTTGCTGTGGTAGGCGGCCATTGCGGCCGCCTCGAGGATCGCGGTCTCGGTAGGCTCCGCTCCGTTTGTTATGAGCAGTACGTGCGAACCCGGGATGTCCTTGGTGTGGAGCCAGAGGTCGCGGTTCTGAGCCGTCCTGAAGGTCAGGATGTCGTTCTCCTTGTTGTTTCTTCCGACGAGCACGGTGAACCCGTCGCTCGTCTCGTATCTGTAAGGGGCGGGCTTCGAGCGCTTTGTCGCGAAGTTGTTCTTGCGGCGGCGCAGGAAACCGCTCTCTATAAGCTCGTTTCTAAGCTCCTCTGTCTCTTCGACAGTGGCCGCGTTCGCGGCGAAGGCGGCCACGGATTCGAGGTATTCGATGTCGCGGTCCGTCTCTTCGAGCTGGACGCGCTTCTCTTTGACGGCGGTCTTGGCCTTTCCGTACTTTTTGAAGTATATCTGCGCGTTCCTGGAAGGGGAGCAGCGCACGTCGAGCGGTATAGTAACGGTGCTTCCGTCGTAGTAATTGATCACTTCGGCAGTCTTGTCGCCCGTTTTTATCGAATGGATGTTGGCGGTCAGAAGCTCGCCGAAAAGCCTGAGTTCCTCGGAGTTTTCGGCCTTTAGCAGGTCTTCCGAAAGGCGCTGCTTTTTGAGGAAAAGCTTGTCAAGACAGGCCTTCAGGGATCGCTCGAGGTCGTTCGCGCGCTGGCGCACGCGGTTGGAGGATTCGCGGCTTCTGAAGTAGAATTCGGCGGCCTCGCTCACGCCGTCGAATTCTCTCGTTTCGAGGATGCCTTCGAAGGCGAGCGGGATGACGTGGAAATCCTGAGGCTTGCCGTCGGCGTTCAGGTATACGCGGGCAGGGAGAGGCCGGGAGGCAAGCCTTCCGCTGACGTCCGCCAGGACCGCCAGGACC
>JAEEGL012287701.1_pt1 | contig 16545 bp, 11 predicted proteins | sample 9134231 | NCBI WGS metagenome assembly JAEEGL01 (sample SAMN16246548, study PRJNA631951) | gut metagenome | biome: gut microbiome; feature: rumen; material: fiber-attached | host: Bos | place: Iran: Karaj | collected 2018-10
AATGGCCTTCCCTTATCCCCGTTGGACTTCGGCCCAATGGAATGCCAACAATGAACTCTGCTTGGCCTACGAATGGAACGGCGTCAACGGTTCGGCCTCCAATCATGAGGGCGGCTACTACCCCGGTGTTGGCGGTGTCGCTTTCTGGAGCGAATACTTGCCTTTCCAAGGTTATAACGACGGCAGCTACGGTTATGGTTACGACCCCAACAACCCGTTGCCTTTCACTCATGGCCAACCCTTCATCATCGACTCGGCCTATATCGAACAAGACCTCTATGCTTCATGGTGGCCCTGGAGTGATGCCAACCACGAAATGTGGCCGGAATACTTCGGTTACCTCAGCACCCTGGATGACGACGGCAACTGGGAAGATCCCTATGAAGCCACTGAATTCAACATCGAAATCAGTTCCGACGGTCTGAAGAACCACGGCGAATACAACAACGGCATCTGCGCCATGCCTACTCTTTGCATGGTGCCCGGCACTGGCGGTAGCGATATGGTGGCCGTTTGGATGATGATGGACGAGAACAACGTGGATGGCAACAACAGGAATTTCTTCAAACTCTTCGCCAACTATTCGGGTGACGGTGGCCTCACCTGGTCACACATGGTGCAGCTCACCCAAGACTTTATGTTCACCAATACTGAATTTGTCTACCCGGAAGCCACTGTGATTGGTACCACCCTCGTGGTGGTTGCCCAAGCCGACGGTGCCACTGGCAACATGGTGAACGGAAACGAAGGTAATGGTGCCGATGCTAACGACAACTACTTCCAAGGCATGACCTTCGAGCTGACCGACCTCTTCCCGGGTGAAGGCGTTGGCGTGCAGGAAGTGAGCCACAACACCCACATGAGCCTCTATCCGAACCCCGCTGTTAACCAGCTCCAAGTTGTCCTCAGCCAGAACGCTGACATCGTGATCTACAACATCATGGGTCAGAGCGTGATGAGCGTCAAGGGCAATGCTGGTGCCAACAGCATCAACATCAGCGACCTCACTGCTGGCGTCTACTTCGTGAATGCCGGCAACGATACGCAGAAGCTCATCGTGAAGTAATTCACAACCTAACACAATGAAAAAAGGAGGCCGAAAGCCTCCTTTTTTCATTTCTCTTTGCGGTGGTTGGCCACATCGGTGGCAAGAAACACCGCCATTCGATAGTCGTCGGGCTCGGCTTGGTTGGCGTTGGCGATGTCGAAGGCAGGGCCATGCATCGGGGCGGCACAAACCACAGGCAACCCAGCCCAATAGGAGGCACAGCCTCCCGAGGTCATCAGCTTGAGGGGCAAGATGCCCTGCTCGTAGTGCAAGGCCAGCACCGCATCGTATTTCTTCCAGAGGCCCGTGGCGAAGAGCTGCGTGGACGAGAAAGGACCGAAGGCGAAGACGCCCTTGTCCTGTGCTTCGGCCACGGCAGTCGCCACCTTGTCGTCGGCGGCAGGTTTGCTGCCCGAATGCGGGTTAAGACCCATGACGGCGATCTTAGGCGCGTTGAGGCCGAAGTCGGTCGACAGGGCCTGCGAGAAGACGGTAAGCTTCGACACGAGGAAACCGACATCGATGAGGCCCAAGGCATCGGCGAGAGGCATGTCATCGGTGGCCAAGCCAATACGCATCAAGTCGTTGACCATCACACGCAGCGGCTCTGTCCCTTTGTGGAACGACATCAGATAGTCGAGGTTGCTCTTGGCCACCACGGGGCTGTCGGGCGCCATGACTAGCGCATCGACGAAGCCGTCGTTGAGGTCGGCAGTGGCGCGTTTCATCGAGAGCATCGACATCTCGGCCGAGACATCGGTAGGTGTGCCCGGGTCAATCTTCACCTCGTTTTCCACGATGTTGATGATATTGAACTTCTTTTCCCATGCCTGCCGCACGTCGCGCGTCAGTGAATAGTTGGGACTCTCAAGGCCGAAGTTCTTCTTGTAGTAGGAAAACGCCTTGGATTGTCCATACAAGACAGGGATGAGCGACTCCAACATGCGTGGGTCGGCAAAAGTCTTTAAAATGATTTCATAGCCGATGCCGTTGAGGTCGCCTTGGCTAAGCCCGATTCGGGGAATGAGTAGGGTAGATTTGTCTTGCATAGGCGTCACTTTTATATCAAACTGAATTTCAACGCGAAATCAGCCTTCAAAATTAGGCAATAAAATCAAGAAACCAAAAAAAACTTGCTTTTTTTTACGAAAAAAGTGCTTTTTCGAAACCCGCCATGATGCTTTGTGTGGCCCCAACTTGTGCGTTAAGGTAGTCGATGCAAACCTCGGAGGCATGGGTAAGAAACGCCTCGTCGTCGATCAGGCGACAGAAGACCGACTGCAACTCCTCGGCATTCTGGACAGGGAAAGCCCCTTCAAGCGCCACCAAGTCAACCGCCTCCTTGAAACTCTTGTATTTCGGCCCGAACACCACGGGACAGCCGAAGGTGACGGGTTCCTGGATATTGTGGATATTGACGCCGAAACCGCCTCCAATATAGACGAAACGCGCATATTGATAAAGCTGTGACAGGATACCTATCGTATTGACAATCAAAACACGAGAATCTACACTTTCTCTGCCCATAGACGCGCTCGGCTGCGCCTCGGTTTGACATGGACAGAGGTCAGAATACAACACCGCTTCGGGGAACTGTGCCTGAATCTTTACTATATGGCTTTCAGAGATGTCGTGCGGTGCGATGACAAGACAGTAGTCGTCGGGCAGCTGAGGCATGAAGTCAAGCAGCAGACGTTCGTCGGGCGGCCAGGTGCTGCCCGCGATGATGCATTTGCGCCCGTCGATGAACTTCTCGACCAAAGGGAAAGGTTTGGCCTGACGCGCGATGGCCGCCACTCGGTCGAAACGGGTGTCGCCACATACTGTGACATTCGTCATGCCGTGCTTCTGTAGCAGCTGAGCCGTGACGTCGTCTTGCACGAAGAAATGTGTCACGCTTTTGAGTTGGCGCAAAAACCAAGTGCCGTACCAGCGGAAGAAGTAGGAGTCGGGCTTGAGAATGAGCGAAATGTAGAACAAGGGGATACCGGCATCTTTCAACGCCTTCATGTAGTTGAACCAAAACTCGTATTTGATGAAGAAGGCAGCCACATAATGATGGCGTTGCACCCATTGAGCAGCATGGCGGGGCGTGTCGGTGGGCAGATAGACCACCTCGTCAGCCAAGGGATAGTCCTTTCGTACCTCGTAACCCGAGGGCGAAAAGAAAGAGAGTGAAATCTTCAACTCAGGATGACGTTCCTTCAACGCCTCGATGACAGGCCTGCCCTGCTCGAACTCACCAAGGGAGGCGGCGTGGAACCAGACCCACTGTTCTGACGGCCCTTCGACGGGCTCAGGGACCTTGATCCTACGACCCTTCACCCACTGCATGGCCTTGGCATTGCCGAAGAGGGCGGCGATATGGACACCTAAGGAATAAAGCAGGATACCTATGGTATAGAGCAACCTCACGACTTAGTTGTAATAGAAATCTTCGGGCTTGCGTTCATAGGTGGGGATGCTCCACGTGACGCGGATACCGTAGTAGAAGTCGTTGTAGCGTTTGTGCGGATCGGTGCGGCCCACAGGTTCGAGCTGGCCAGTCTCGGGGTTGGTGAACACACGGAAATCGTAGTCGCGCAGGTCGCGGGTACGGGCGTAAGTCATCTCAAGAGCGATGGAGAGGTTAAAAAGACGGGTGTCGCTGAGGTAGAGATAACCCGTCTCGAGATGCACCGCTGGGCCGCCACGCATGCGGTCGTAGCCGTACTGGTAGTCGCCTTCCACTTGATAAGGCGGGTTGAGCAAGGTCTGCTGAAAGTCGACACGCAAACGGTTGCGCAGGTATCCGAGGCCGCCTTGCACGAAGAAACCACTATTGGGGTTGGTGCCATAAGGAAACAGCTTACCCACCTCAGCCTGGACATTGAAACCGCGCTGGTTGATGTCGAGCAACGCGACACTGCCCGCGCCACCGATGATCTCACCATTGGCGGTAGTGATGCCCTCGCCAAAGAGGTCAACACGATCGCCCTTCACCTTGTCGCCCACAATGAAGTTGGCGTTGGCCGCGAAGAGCCAGTTCGACTCGGTCTTGTAAGCAAAGCCGCCGCCGATGTTATGGGTGATGCCGTACAACTCGCGGGTGTCGAATGCAGGCAGCTGGAAGGCATACGTGACTTGAAACATGGCCACGGGGATAGGTTCTTTCATGATGTCTTTTGGTGTCTGGGCGAACGATGGAAGTGCCACGCCCATCAGAAGAAGCAAGGGTATGATGATTCTACGCATAAGTTCTTGGTTTACCTATTAAACACAATTATTCCGATTTTAGTATGCCTATAGCTTAACAATTCTGCGCAAGAACACCTTGTCGCCTTTCATGATACGAAGCATATACACCCCACACTCTAAGCCATCGAGCTGATAAGCATCGCCGTACACCTTGATGCGTTGCAGCAGCTTGCCCTCGGCGGAAAACACTTCAATCCAGGTCATGCCTTCGCATTGGATGGTTACCTTGTCAAAGGTCGGGTTGGGGAAGAGGACAACCTTATCGTCGTTGTCGTTCAAGCCATTGTAATAGTTGGCGCAAGCCTCGGCGGAGAGGTCGGAGACACCCTTCTCGAACACCGACTGCACAGCAAAACAGTGCTCCATGTCGATGGCCATCTCGGTGTCGTTGTAACTCGTCTCGTTGAGGTTCTCAGCAATCATTTCGCCATCGCGATAGAGGTTAAAGGCAATGGCACCATCGACAGGATTCCAAGCCGTGGCCATCAAGCCTTCATGCACATCGGTGAAACGGATCTCAGGCGCGATGTTGGTGACGACGAACCCAAAGGTTGCTGTCAAAGCCAAGCAATCCTCATACACAGGCGTCACCTCAATTTGGTGATATCCGTCCAAAACTGAAGCGTAGGCATTAGTTTCAACTATAACCTGATCTGTACCATCGACACGAAGCAGGTAAGAATCAGCATCGCCATTCCAAGTCACCGTGACCGAATTGCCAATGAAGGCGTAATCAAAGCCGTCGACCGCGGCACAGACGTCTTTCGACAGACAAACAGGATCAGAATCGCAGCCATAGATAGAGTGTACCGTCACACAAATGTTGTTCTCGCCCGCAACGGCATCAAACGAGAAGCCTGTAGCGCCAGAGCCCTCGGGCATTACCTGCGTGGAATTGCCGTTGTAAACCACTTCGTAATACTCCACATCAGCGACATTGCTCCAAACAAAGTGCAACAGACCCGTTTGATCCATCACGATGAACGACAAATCTGTCACTGGAGCAACATAGCATGCTTCGACATTAGCGCCAAGGACATAGCAACTCTCAGAAACAGCCTTCACCGTAACCGTGACCACACCAGGCTCGGCCTCGAAAGCATAAGTGGTCTCGGTGACCGTGGCGATCATCTCACCATTGACATACACCTCATATTCGTTCACACCTTCGAGGGCATCCCACGTCACGTTGGCTTGATTTCCTTCAATCTTACAATCCAGATTTTGTACCGCACCTACAACGCAGACCTCAATGTGTTCGTCTTTCTCGCAGCTTGCGAAGACTGCTTTCACAAACACATCATGCGTCCCCTCAGTGATGGCGAAAGCGCATGTCAGTTCGTTGGTCGTAGTCATCATATCCTCATCCAAATAGACCTGATATTCAATCAACCCCGTCGGGTCTTCGGGAGCTTCCCAGGTAAGGGTGAGCAGCAGGTCGTCATTCAAAGTGTAAGCTAAATTCTGAACAGGGCCACACATCGAGACTTCCACCTCGGCGCATACATACTCGCTCTGACAGTCGTTGTAGACGGCATAAACACAGTAGTTGTAAAGGCCTTCCGCTATATCAGCGTCGGTATAAGTCAAATCGGTAGTGGTGGCGAGTAGCACCGTTTCGCGATAGACCTCATATCCAGTGGGGGTACCGGTTTCAGGAGCTTCCCATGCAAGGATTACATTCGGTCCATCCTGCTCGTAAGTCAGGTTACGTACCGGGTCGCAGAACTCGGGTGCGCCGCTGCCGCCAGCGCAGTTGATGGTGAAGGTCTGCGTGCCGCTGAAGCCGCCTGCGTTCTGATAGATGACCGTGCCATCCTCGTAGGTTATCTCGAAGCTGCACTCCTGCGTCCATTGACCATTGTGCCAGGTCAACGAAATGGTGGAGCCCGATGCCAGCTCACGGACGTAGGTGGCCGTGCTGCCGCTGTTGACCGTCATCTGCTCAGTAGGCGTGCCGTCGGAATAGACCACGGTGAGGTAGTTGCCTTGCCATCCGTCGCCATAGGAGTCGACCAACGAGAAGATGATATTGCAGGCATTTTTGTAGTTGAATGTCAGCACGGTATGGCGGCCGAAAGCATCCACGAGGTCAAGGGTGAAAGGTATCATGAAATCCTGGGGTGCAGCGGCGTCGAGGGTGACATTATAGTCGGCGTAGGCCATCATACCGGCACCGATAGTGCTATAAGGTTTCTCCGTCTCGTTGAGCGTGACAAGTTCATAGTCGGTGGAGAGCGTACCCACCACCATCTGGGCCAATTCATTGCCTGCGTTGTCGACCAAAATGCGGAGGTCAGCAGTCTCGCCCGGGTCAAGGAGGCCGTTGGCATTGTCGTCGTTCAAAACAACGGTAGCACCATATTGCAGCAAATAGTCGTAGACATCCACGTTGAAGTTGAAGTTACCCGTCACCTCGCCGTTGACAGCGACTGCGATACTGAAGCGAATCCTGTCGTTGGCCGCCACTTGGTCGTCAACGTTGAAAGCGAAAGCATCGGCAACGGTGAGTGTCTGGTTAGCGGCAAAGGCGGGGAAGCTGGCCGTGTCGTCGGTAATGGTGACATGGGGGTTCTCGGAGCTCAAAGTCACGCTCACGTTGTTCACAGGCTGGTCAGTGATATTGTCCAAGGTAAGGTCCATGGTGACCGACTCACCTGGGTTGAGTTTATGGTTGTTGTTGCCCAAGGGATCGTTGATGACATAGCTGTTGTATTTGATAGCGCCCAGCTGGATGGCTTCGACGGCGGCAAATACATCAATACGGCCGAAACCGAAAGTGTTGCTCTTGCCCTCGGCCAGACGCACTGCCGTCTCCTCAAGGATGCGGCACACGTCGGCGGGCTCCAAGTTGATGTCCTTGCTCAGCATAAGAGCCATGCAGCCAGCGGCGCAAGGTGTGGCCATTGAGGTACCACTCATCTCTGTATAGCCGTTGTTGGTGGCATAGTTCAACGACTTGATGTCGACGCCAGGGGCGCACACGTCGGGACGTATGAGGCCGATGCCGGGATCGTAGGGATAGTCACCAAAATCTGTGTTCGTCCAGGTGACGGGACCACGTGAGGTGAAGTTGGCAGCCTGGTCGTTGTAGTTGACAGCACCGATGCACACCGAGCAGCTCAAATCGCCGGGATTGGCGGCCTGCACCTCGTCCATATAAGGCGGGGGGCAGCTACCTGGCACACGCACGTTATTGGGGATGGGCGCCTGCCACGTCTGGTTGCCTTCGTTACCTGCGGCGATGGCGGCCACCACGCCGGCATCCAAGGCAGCGACGCACATGGTGCGGAGAAGTGTGCGTTCAGCGACGGACGAGTTGGCGATACCCAGCGACATGCTGAACAGGTCACAGCCATGCTCAACAGCCCATTGGATGCCTGCCGCAATGGGTTCGGCACCTCCACCACCATTGGCATTCAAGCACTTGACGCACATTAGCGTTGCATCGGGGGCCATGCCCGTTTGCGAGCCTGCCGTGCCGTCGCCACACACCGTACCCGAGCAGTGCGAACCGTGGCCGTGGTCGTCCATGGGGTCGTTGTCGTCGTTGTAGACGTCGTAACCATGGTGCGGGAACTCGCTACCGCCGTCCCAGAGGTGGTCGGCCAAGTCGAAGTGGTTGTAATTGACGCCCGTGTCGATGACGGCCACCACGACGCCTTCTCCCGTGTAGCCCAAAGTCCACACATCGTCGGCGTTGACCTGGAGAACGTTTTGCGTAATCTCGCGCGTAGCCGAAGCGGGGCGTGGCGCCTCGTCCTCGGGAATCCAGTTGCGTTCTATATTGTATCCGATGATCAGGATGTCGTTGCGGCGCGCCAGGTCGTTGATGGCCGCCTTGTTGGCCGAGAAGCCGAGGGCGTTGGCCATCCAAAGGATGCGCGGCGTGGTGACCATGTCGTTGCGCTCCATCTCAGCGAGCGTATGACGCAGGTCGTACTGCGTGGCGTTGGCGAACGCCTTCAGCTCGTTGACCACGAAGTCGCGGCGTTCAGCACGGGTGATGAACCAAGCCGCGCGGCTGTTGAGTTGGGTGCGGTCGTATTGTGCCTTCATGATGACGAAAATGGAGATCTTCTCATCGTCGTTACGGCGGGACATCTCCTCGCCCAGTAGCGGGTCAATGACATTTTGGGCGAAGCCACTCACGCACAGCATCACCGTCAGGATAAGTAATAACAGTCTTTTCATATCGAATTGTATTTGTTTTAAAGGTGCAAATGTAAGAATGTTTTCCTTTTGTCGTATCTTTGCAGCCCGATTTTTGACCCATGTTGGAACACAAATACACTGAGACCACGCTTCCAAACGGCATCAGGCTGATACACAAGGAGAAAGCAGGTGAGATAGCTCACCTCGTACTGATGGTGGAGACCGGCACACGCGACGAGCAGGCTCGCGAGAACGGCCTCGCCCACTTCGTGGAGCACACCATCTTCAAAGGCACGCAGAGCCGCAAGGCCTACCACATCCTCAGCTGCCTCGACAACGTGGGCGGCGACCTCAACGCCTTCACCACCAAAGAGGAGACCTGCATCCAGGCCACCTTCCTCAAGCAGCACTACAAGCGCACCCTCGACCTCTTCGCCGACATCGCCTTCCACTCCACCTTCCCCGAAAATGAGCTAGCCAAGGAGAAAGAAGTCATCCTCGACGAGATCAACTCGTATTTGGACTCCCCATCGGACGAGATCTATGACTTGTTTGAGGAAATGGTCTTCAAGGGGCATCCGCTAGCGCGCAACATCTTGGGCACCACTGAGTTGGTTAAAGGTTTCCATCAGCAGGACATCCTCGACTTCATGGCGCACAACTACAGCACCGACCAGATGATCCTAGCCTCCATCGGCGACATCAGCTTCAAGGAGTTCGAGAGATTGGCCATGAATTATTTCGGCAGCCAGCCGGCACACCTTATTAATAAAAAGCGCAAAGCCTTCAAAGGCTACCAGCCTGAAAGCCGTTGCGACAAGCGCAACAACCACCTGAGCCACTGCATCATAGGCGGCTTGGCACCCGAGTTCAGCAGCCCTTTAAGGATGCCCATCGTGATGCTCAACAACGTACTCGGCGGTCCCGCCATGAGCTCGCGCCTCGGCTTGAACATCCGTGAGAAATACGGTTTCGCCTATAGTATCGAGTCGCAATACACGGCCTATAGCGACGTCGGCCTCATCAACGTCTACATGGGTGTTGACCCCGACTCGTTGGGACGTGCCATCGAGTTGGTGCACAAGGAATTGGACAAGCTCTGCACGCAAGAGTTAGGCACCCTGCAGCTACACCATGCCAAGCAGCAACTCATCGGGCAGGTCGCCTTGAGCTACGAGAGCGGCATGAACGAGTTGTTGAGCGCGACGCGATCGCTCCTCATGGGCGAGCCCATCGAATACATGGACGACATCATCCGTAACGTTGAGGCGGTGACGGCCAAGGACATCCTTGAAGTCGCCAATCAGGTATTCGACAAGGGACAGCTGAGCCAGATTGTTTTCGAAGGGACGGAGGAGTAGGAGATTCCCCTTCGGGGAATGGAGTCCTGCAATAGTCTTGTCAGCGGCGGCTTGTAGCGTTTACAATCCACAAGACCTTGTCGCCGCCGCAAAACACGAAAGCGCTAACTCCATTCATGCAGGGAATCTCATTTAAAGCAGAAAATGATCATTTTAAGCGGAAATAATCCGCTTAAAATGAAAATTTTCAAAAATCATGCATTTTTTTCTTGTTGATGCACAAGGGCTTAGGCCGTGTGACGAAAAATAATTGAAAAAAATGCTTGACAAATTTTTCTGAGGTTGTATATTTGCAGTACAAAATGACTAAAATATGGTTTGAAACGGAATTTTTTAATTTGAAATTTATTCATACATCGGGAATCAGGCCGAAAAAACTGACAACATGAAACACAATTAACGGTATCGCTCACCAACAAAAAAAATCAAACGACATGAAAACGAAACTTTATACCCTCCTCACTGGCCTGCTGATGGCCGCTTGCCTCACGAGCTACGGGCAGGAAATCGTCGGCGAGTTCATCCTGCAATGCGACAAGGAGTTTTGGAACTGCGACATTGAAGAATGCTCCGACGGGTCGCTGGTCGTAGGGACCTACAGCACGAATACGGGAAGTACCACGCTCGACCATTACTTCATTTGCAAGGTCACACCCGAGGGCGAGTTGCTTGATTCGGTGACCCTCCCCTACGGCTGGCAGGTATTGGCCCACCCGATGCAGCCCGACGTCTTCGTCATCCCCAGCTACCTCTGGGACGAAGCCGACAGCACCCTCAGCTTCAGGATGACATTCATGGACGCCGACCTCAACATCACTGACGAGATCCTGGCACCCGTTTTTGTCGGTGTCACCTATGAAGAAAACCCATGGGCTTTGGAAGACGTGATTCTCGACCCGAATGGCAACTTCATCATCACCTTCTGGACAGACATCGAAATGATAGAATATTGGGCCACTTCCGCCGTGTTCCATCTGATGCGCGTCGGCCTTGACGGCAGCGTCATCTACCATAAAGAGACCGACAGGATACTGCCTCCCAATTGGTCGAACATGCACCCCAGCGACACCGCCTTGATGTATGAGTATTTCGGCATCTATGACGAATCCCCACTCCAGTATTACAAAATGGGCGGTTATATCGGAGAGGAAAACGAGCATCCTTGGCCCTTGTATGCCTACGTCTTCGACGCCAAGCTTGACCTCGTCGACGCCCTGGTTTTCGGTAACTTCGGCGATGTGCACTACTTCGATTGGGCTGGCATGGAACACATCACCCCTTTTGAAGACAACACGCAAAACGAGACCTATCTCCTTGCCGCTCAGGTGTGTTATGGAAACAACGACTATGCCTCTTCCATCGCAAAATACGACAGTAACCACAACCTCTTGGCTATCAATCGAGTTGAGCCGACCTCAAACAAAGGATATGGCACTCCTATCATCACCAAGGTGGTGGACGAAAACACGATCTACCACGCCTATCAATCTTATCCCACCAGCTTCTACAACGAAGTGATGTCGGTGGCTCGCTTGGACGGCGACCTCAATGTCGCGTGGAGCATCAACCTGCCTGGCGACCAAAGCAACTATGGTTACGGACATTGCCTCAGAATATTGCAGAACGGTGACATCGCAGCAGGTTTCATCTCACTGCGCAATGCAGCGGACAGGCTCTATCTCTACATCATCCACGACGACTACGACGCCATCCCTGAAACGACAATTGTTGAATGCCCCTTCACCATATATCCCAACCCCGTGAACGACCTATTGACCCTCCGCTTCGACGACGGCGCCGAGCCCGAGAGCGTTGAACTCTACGACCTTGCAGGCCGCCTGGTCGGCACCAAACCAAACGGTCTGGAAAGCATCGACATAAGCACGATGACCTCCGGGGTGTACATGCTACGCGTTACCATGAAAGATGGGACGCGCTATCATGAGAAGGTATTAAAAGAATAATGTAAGTGCTTTTTTCATAATGATTTGGTTTTAGTTGGTTTGGTAGAGACGGTGCATGCACCGTCTCTACATTTTTTACCAAATCAGTTCGTCTTGAACTTGTACTGCACTTGTGCCAACTCGGCGTTGGCCTTGGTGATCTTGTTCTTCAGGTTCTCCTTGTAATTGGCCACCTTGGCAGCAATCTCGGCATCGCCCAATGCCAGCATCTCGGCAGCGAGGATGGCGGCATTGAGAGCACCATTTACACCTACCGTGGCGACGGGGATGCCAGGAGGCATCTGTATGATGGACAGCATGGCGTCGAGGCCATCGAGCATGCCCTTCACCGGCACGCCGATGACAGGCAGCGTGGTGTTGGCAGCAATCACGCCAGGGAGGGCGGCAGCCATGCCAGCGGCGGCAATGATAACCTTGATACCACGGCCTTGGGCCTCACGGGCAAATTGTTCCACCTCCTGCGGCGTACGGTGCGCGCTGAGGGCGTTCATCTCAAAAGGGATCTCCATTTCGTCGAAGAACTGTGCTGCTTTTTCGAGAACGGGAAGGTCAGAAGTACTTCCCATGATGATGCTTACTATTGGTGTCATATTAGTTGTTCAGTTGTTCAGTTGTCCGATGGCTTATGGCCTAAAGACTATAGCTCGCTTCACCCAACGTGTGAAAACAGTGCCTTTGGGTGTAGCGGCCCATGGGCCATAAGCCATAGGCCATAGTTTCGATGGCAAAAATAGTTTTTTTTCGGCTTCGCACACGACAATGATTTCATTTTGTATATTTGTAACGCCTTACCCAAGCGGAAAGCAAAACACTAATCCTTTGAAAATGAAAAAAGTAAAAGTCTTAGACAAGGAATTTGGGTTGTATATCCCTCAAGAAAAAATCGAAGCCGAGATACAAAACGTGGCCGACCAGATCAACCGTGACATGGAGGGCATGAACCCCTTGTTTCTCGTAGTGCTCAACGGCGCTTTCATGTTTGCCTCCGAACTATTCAAGCGGCTCGCCATCCCCTGCGAGATCAGTTTCGTCAAGCTGACCTCCTACGCCGGCACGGAGAGCACCAGCGTCGTGCGTGAGCTCATCGGCCTCGACCATTCCTTGGACGGCCGCCATGTGGTCATCGTGGAGGACATCGTCGACACGGGCCACACCATGCGCTACACCATCCAGAAACTCCGCGACCTGAAGGCCGCTGACGTGCGCATCGCCACCTTGTTCTTCAAACCCGACAACTTCAAGTACTCCTACCCCATCGACTATAAAGGCATGGACATCGGCAACGAGTTCATCGTGGGCTACGGGCTGGATTATGACCAACAAGGACGAAATCTACCGGATATTTATAAAATCATTGAATAAACCGCCTCTGGCTTTTGGCCTTTAGCTATTGGCAGCTTCATGAAAGAAAAAAAAATTTCATACTTCGATGGAAGCTGCCAACGGCCAATAGCCAGCAGCCAATAGCCAATAAAAATAAAACACCATGCTAAACATTGTATTATTCGGCCCTCCTGGGGCAGGCAAGGGAACGCAATCACAGTTCCTGCGCGAGAAATATAACCTGACTTACATCTCCACGGGCGAGATCCTGCGCGAGGAGATCGCCGCTGAGAGCGAGCTAGGACTTCAAGTGAAGGAAATCATCAATCAAGGCAACCTTGTCTCCGACGAGATCGTGGCCAAAATCATTGAAAAGAAACTCTCCGAGAACATGGACTCCGCCGGTTTCCTCTTCGACGGCTACCCACGTACGGTGCCCCAAGCCGAGATCTTGGATGAGATGATGGAGAAGTTCAATATGTCGCTTACGGGTGTACTAAGCCTCGAAGTGCCCGAGGAGCTCCTCATCGAGCGTATGCTCGAACGTGGCAAGGTCAGCGGTCGCGCCGACGACAACCTCGATTCCATCAAACGCCGTTTTGTGGAATATGAAGCCAAGACACGTCCCGTGCTCGACTTCTACCAAGAGAAGGACAACCTGCACGCGGTAAACGGCGTTGGTGAAATTCCACAGATCTTTGAAAACCTCTGTGAGGTTATCGACGCACTTTAATGCGCCCAGCGAACATCTTTTTTCAGGACTGACGGTGGATTACCGCCGACGACTTGATGGTTGCCGGACAAGGACGAAGTCAAAAGTGTGCCGGCTGCCACAATGGTGTTACTCGGCACTTCGGCACCTTTCAACAGAACGCATTTACAACCCACCCAGACATGGTCACCCACAAGGATGGCCTTGTCGGGGTTGATGCGTTCGTTTTCATTATTATACAAGGGATGTTCGTCGGTGTCCATGACGAGGATGTCCCATGCAAGCAGGCAGTCGTCGCCAAAACGAATTTCTTTGGCGCAGACAATGGTGCTTTCGGCCGTCATGTTGAAATCCGTACCGAAACTCAGATGGCCACGCACCGACAGCTTCGAGCCATGCCCGATGCTTGTCTTGCCGCCGAAGCTCACCGTGCCGCTCACCTGCCAAATACCGCGAGAGCGCTTGCGGTCGTAATGCCCTACATCGCCGAAGCCGATTTTTATCATCGCACGTTCCACCTTCTCGGGCAACTCCACCTTGCCGTGCAACTCGCGCAGATAAGTGCGGTGCGACACCACGACGGGCAGCTTCAAAGCCGTCTTCAGCGGAAAATAATGCAGGTTGAAGCGCAGCGTCTTCGGAATCGAACGGATGATATTAAAGAAATCGAAAGCGGTCATGGACATCGGATTGATTGGGCAAAAATAGGAATATTAAGCATAAACTCTCATGAATTTGCCACGATTTTTTCAAAAATAATTCATGAACATTTATGTAAAACAAATAGAAAACTTTGGATTAAAGCAGAAAATATTTGTTTGAATTGTATTATTTTCTATTTTTGTCGCATCATTATTACAGAATAGAAAGCCAGTGCCATGAAAAAGTCCGCCTTGTTGTTGCTATTATTTAGCCTTGGCTTCATCTTTCAGGCTGCAGCCCAATGCAAGACCGTTGTCTACGGCAACGTCGGCGTTAGCAATGTGAACATCAGCATTAGCAACTCTTCACATGGCACCAGTACAGATGCTTGGGGACAGTATGCATTGATTTTACATGACTGCACAAAACCCGTTTATCTTCGTTATTCCTGCATCGGTTACCAGGACACCGTGGTGAGCCTTTCTTCCCAACAATTACAACGCGATTCCGTCAACATCAGCTTCAGAATGAGGAAACAAAAATACAACTTGCAAGAAGTAACCGTGACGACTAAGCAAAAACTCTATGGAAACAGGTACTATTTCATGGACTTTGAAGTTTTTGACAACACGATCTGCATTCTGGCTGCCTGCCCAAACAAAAACCGGCGTTGCCTCATCCTAGCTGACGAAGCTCTTCAAGGACATGACACCATTCCATTACCAGCCCACATCAAGCCCGAGCGTGTGATGCGCGACTGTATGTGTAACTGCCAACTCATCGCCAACGACAGCGTCTACGAAATCGATCCGAAGACGCAACCGCACAAGTTAACGGCTGTCGAGAAATCCCACTACTTCAGGACTATGAGCGACTGCCTTTTTGCCACCGATACACATGTCTATTTTAAGGAGAAAGGGATGCAAGGCTATTTTACCTCGTTTTATAGAGTTGATCGCGAAACAAAGAAGCCCCAGCAATTATTCTTGAATGATGTGACCGACAACATTAGAAAATATTGGGATGAGATGACTTTTTTCATGAAGTACTGGAGCCCCACTTCGCATGGCGCACCTCCTGGGGTTTGGAGTCAGTATATCAAAAACCAATGGTTCCGGACTTCTGATGCCGAACTGCGATTGGCTGATGACAACCTTTACTATTTCGATCAAAGTCTCGGCTATATCCAACACTACGATTTAAACATCAACAAAATCGACTCTTGCGCCATCCAATATCCGTTCATGGAAGGCTGGAAACACACCTTATATCAAGACATTGCCCAAAACAGGTTTTATACATTCATCAAAAGCCAGATATATGAAATCAACCCAACGTCGGGAAGCATCATTGCAAAAGCGAAACTGACACCCAGCCTATACCCTAAAATCATCATCCACGATGGACAACTGTTTCTCTTGAAGAAGACACATGACTCCTCTGGAGAAGGCAAGACCCTTATAGAAAGAAGAAAACTGTAGAAAACCCTTCAAAAACCTGACAAACATGAAACACAACCTCTACTTTCCCATACTACTGCTGGTGTGTATTCTGACAGGAAGTCTGACCGCCACTGCCCAAGACCGATCCATCGTGCAAGGCTACTGCAAGGACGAGAACGGCAAAGCTATTGAGAATGTGAGTGTGTATGTGCATGACTCGCTGCTCGTCGCCGTCACCGATGAGCAGGGTCATTTCACTTACGGCTATGCACAAACAGGCTTAAAACTTCGTTTCGCGCACATGGTCTTTGAGCCGACCTATTACACCATAAAAGACAAAGACATCAACGGCAAGAACCTGACAATCAGAATGAAAACAAAGAGCCATGAATTGCTTGAAGTGGAAGTGACAGCCAATGCTCCTCAAATCGTTTTCGACAATCCCGTGATGACCGTCATCGATTACACCCTCCGTGAAGACGGCATCTATATGATTGTCTATCGTCGCCGCAATTCCGCCCTACTCCACCTCTCATTTGATGGAGACACACTGCACGAAATGCCCATCTCCTCGCGTTACAAATACCTCAGCAAAGATGCGTTCGGCGAAATCCATGCCATCAGCGACTACAAAGTCGAACAACTTGGATTTCAAGAATCG
>JAEEGL012440693.1_pt1 | contig 16545 bp, 11 predicted proteins | sample 9134231 | NCBI WGS metagenome assembly JAEEGL01 (sample SAMN16246548, study PRJNA631951) | gut metagenome | biome: gut microbiome; feature: rumen; material: fiber-attached | host: Bos | place: Iran: Karaj | collected 2018-10
GGGCCGCGCGTGTCGCTCATTTCCGTCCATCCGCCGTGGCTCGTGTCGATGGTGGCGCCGCCTTCCCACAGTCGTGCCTCGACTACAGAGCCAATGTTGTAAACTCCAAGGCAGAGGAGTTCTATCATCGCCACGCCGCCGAAGTCGTTGAGCGGGGGTTGGAGCAGACTGCAGACTATGAGGGAAAAGCGCTGATGACCACCAAATACTGTTTACGCTACGAGCTTGGCTGCTGTTTGTGCGGCAAAAGCAAGGGCAAGCCGATGGCCCACGTCGCTCCCGACGACACGCTTTTTATTCACAACAACGGAAAGCGTTTCCGTCTTGAGTTCGACTGCCGTGAGTGCTTGATGAGGATTTATGCCCAGTAGTGTATAAGAGCTTAAGAATCTTTATTTAATCACGATCTTGTAATAATTTTTCCTAATCACAGCGAGTCGCACTAACCAGACGACGAAGAAAGCGTTTGAGAGTATCTTGTAGATATGCGGCATTGTGACAAACCACGACACCATCCAAGCAATGAGGTCTATGTCGAAAAGGATGTTCCAAAGCCGTTCGCGGTCGTGGAATTCGCATTCAACATCGCCAACCCGTGGCACTTCGACCTGTTTTGTGGAAGAGAGCGAGATGTCTATTTTCCTTCCGCGTTTGCCTATAGGCACAAGTCCTCCCACCTGTATCCGCAGGTTGTAGCTGCCTTGCGGTGCGTTAATATGAAGTTTGCTGTCACGGATCGTTCCGGCATAAAATCCGTCCAAGAACACCGCATGAGGCAATCGTGGCTCATACCAGTGGCGTATATGTCGGATGGTAAGCATAAGCTTATTTCCCGTTTACTCTCTATTTGCTCGTGATTTCTTTTAACGAGACATTTTTGACGATGGTGCCTCGGCCGTGGTTCCAATGGCCGTCACCATCTGTTAGCTGGACATCTTGCGTGTTGATCGTCACTACCGTATCAAGATAACTGCCGTTCTCGATGCTGTCGATATCGTTGAAGTCAATTGTAAACGACTCTTGTGGGAAACCATAGAATGTGACATTGTAGTGGCCTTCACTATCGGTGGTGTCAACGTAGCATATTTTTCCATAGGTTTCGGAGTTTTCATCACTCCAGTCGCGTGTCTTCCATACGCCAATACCAGCAATTGGTTGCCCTTCCTCGTCGGTGACTGTGCCTTTTACATCATAGGTGGCCTCGGGACAGCCGTATTCAGCTACAAATATTCTTTCACAGCCTAAATTTATTCCCAGCAGGCTGGACATAGCCACAATCAACCAGTTCTGCAGTTTGAGGTATTTTATTTTCATTTCAATTGTCTTTTAATGAGGGCTTTTTTGAAAAATAATGCATATATGCTTACATAAGCCGTATTTGTAATTCACCGTAGAAGATGAAGCATTTTGGTTGTGTTACTTTTCCAATGAGTACTCCAAAAACATGGTCTGGGTGATTTGCTCACCAGCGACGCGTAGGGTTATGGGGAGGAAGGAAGAGACTGTGGGCTCAGCTTTGCGGTTGTCCATGCGGAGATAGATGACAAGTTCGCGTCCAGGAGTGAGTTTGCTGTAACCAACCACCTTGACGTCGGGTGAGCCGACACTTATGAAGTCGAGGGCGGTCTCGGTTATGGCGGTGTGGCTGAGATGGACCTGTATGTCGGCATACTCGCCGGCGAAATAGGTGCCTACATGCATGGCTCTTGTCGGCAGATGCAGACACGAGATCATGGAGCTGTCGTCCTCGAGGTACTGGTAGTCGAGTATCTCGATGCGGCGCTCCTTGGCAGCCTCGACGCTGTAGACCGATTTGTTGGTCTTGCTGCGGTCGTCGCTGACATCCTTACCCGCCATGCTGCTGCCATAGGCCACCTCGCGTATTTGGAGCGAGCCTCCGTTGGTGCCCATGAATTTGGTGAGGACTCCTTTGTTGTACTCCATTATCTGGTTGACGATGGAGGCGATGCGGCGCTTGGAGATGAGCTCGTTGTACTGGCTTGTGTGGATGGGGCTGGCAAAGCCGGCGACGGTCATGCTGATGCGATGTCCGGCTTTGAGGTCGTCGAGGAGGAGGTTGAGGAACTGCTCGAAACGCTCGCAGTTGTACTGCACGTCATAGTCGAAGAAATAGTCGATGGCGTCGCAGATGGAGTCATATACCACGTCGCCGTTGGCGAGGGTGTGGGCTTTTTTATAGTCGGACCGCATGAACATGTATCGGTTGTAGGTCTGAAAATAGTTTGTTGTGGTTGTGGCAAGCTTGGATTTGGGGTCAGGCTCGTCGTTGTGGAAATAGAGCTTGATAGGCAGGATATGGTGGATGGCACCTTTCTGTGCCACTGGTATGGGTTCTTCGACTTTTCGTTTGCGTGGAGCGGGCTTTTTGGCTGTCTGCCAGCGATAGATGTCGTTGCAGCAGGTGTTGTCGCTGATGAAGTAAGAACCTCGGCGGTTGGAGGTGAGATAGCCGCTGCGCGGGTCGCCGTTGTTGACGGTGAAATAGAGGTCGTTGGCGGGACTGTTGAGGGAACTGCCGAGATTGACGGGCTGGCTCCAGCTGTCGCGCGAGCCTTCGGAACAGAAGACATCGTATCCTCCGTAGCCTAGATGCCAGTCGGATGAGAAATAAAGACGGGAGGAAGAGTTGTCGAAGAAGGGTGTTATCTCGTTGCCCTCTGTGTTGACGGGTGTGCCGAGGTTGACGCTCGGTGAGGGGCTTTTGCCCTCGTTGATGATGGTGTACCAGATGTCGAAACCTCCGAGTCCGCCGGGCCGGTTGGAGGAGAAGTAGAGGATGGTGGAGCCGTCGGGGAGGTAGCCCACAGAGGGATGAGTTGAGGAGGTGCCAGAGAGGTTGACATCGCCATCGAGCTTGCGGGCTTTTTGCCATCGTCCGTGTGAGAAACGAGACACATATATCTCGCAAGGGATGTTGGCAAAATCGTCGGGGTCGCAAAGGGTGAAGTATATGATTTTGTTGCGGCTGTCGAAAGCGAGGTTGCAGGTGTGTTTCTCCTTGTTGTTGAGTCCCCACGTCAGGGGCGTTGCCTCGCCTGGTGTCGAACCGTTCATTTCGGCTTGGAAAAGCTGCATGAGGACAAGGTCGGAATAGATGGCGTTTTTGGAGCCTGGTTTCGACATCTCGCGCATGGATGAGAAGACGAGTATGGAATCGCCTATCAGTAGGGCGCCCGACTCGCTGTTCTCGGTGTTGATGCTCTTGCTCTCGTGGCTTACGGTGAAACGGAGCGTGTCGGCGACAGAGTCAAGAACCCACTGGCAGGCGCGTATCTCCTGACGGGCGCGGCGCTCAAGCTCCTCGTTGTTGGCCGATCTCAGATATCGGTTGTAGAAAAACAGGGCAGAGTCGTCTTGTCCGTTGTTGCGGTACATGGCGGCGAGGAAATAGTCGGTGTGCGGATGCAGCGCCGCGGCGGAAGAATTGGCTACTATGCTGTAATAATTGATTGCTTTGCGATAGTTGTTGGACAGACGGTAGGCTTCGGCAACTTTATATGCTATGTTGGGGTCGGAATTTTTGCGGTACTCGGCCTTGTAGTAGTCGGCGGCTGTCTTGTAGAAACCATACTGCATCGCCTCATCGCCAGCCTCGATGTTATTTTGCGCGAACAAGGAAGGAGTGAGAAGCAGGGCAACAAAAGAAAAGAAAAATGTAAAATTACGGACCATGGGTTATTGTAAGGGTTTAAATTTTGGATTTATAGTTCAAAGGTTTGCGATATGATGTTTGGTTTTGGAATCGCTGTTCACAAAATCTCCCGAAAGTATTTATTGCTTTGCGTTGTTAAATTATTGGACAGGGCATTGCTTTACGGTTGACACGCTTGGAGTGGCCAAGGCGATAGACAAGGGTAAGTTCGAAGGAGCCTATGGATTTGGAGGCTGGAGTCAGCTTTGAGATGTTGGCATCGTAGGAGAGGGCGACGAGGAGCGCGTTGTATTCGACAAGGAACTCGACGAGAGCGGCGTCTAGCCAACGGTAGTGTATTCCAGCAACAAAGGAAACTTGCCGGCTTGACGATTCGGATATGTGCCATTTTGCGTCGCATCCGAAAAGGATTTCGTGATAGTTGTTTTGCAGCATGCAGGCTGCCAGCGGCATTATGGAGACAAACTGCCAGGCCCGGTATTCGGCGCGCGCATAGCCTGAGAACTTTCGTTTGATGAAGGCCTCTTCGGTGCCGAGGTAGGAAATGTCGGGTTGGTTGAGGTTGCGTCCGGCAAGGCCGAATTTCATGTATAGGTTGTCGTTGGGTTGGTAGAACCACGCCACACCCGCACCCAAAGAAAAAAAAGAGGCCGAGGTGTTCTCTATGTTGTCGGGTTCGCGTATTTCTATGTCGGAAATGTTGAATCCTGTCTGTCCATAGCCGGTCTCGACAGCAAGTGAGATGAAATTGTTGTTGCTGCTGCCGATGGATTTGTAGTAGGAGAGGATAATATTGCCGGCGGTTGTTCCGTAGTTGAGAGTTCCGGCACGGTCGGAGTAGAGTATTACTCCAGCGCTCAACCCGTCGCCATAGTAGCGGCGCCGTATCAATGAGCATTCGGCTGTGGCCGCGATGGTTTGGAACGCGCGGCTCACGGATGCCCATTGGTTGCGGTAGCAGAGTCCGAAGCGCCCTGTGCCGTCGAAGAAGCCTGAGTAGGCTGGGTTGAAGAGTATAGGATTGACGTCGATTTGGGAGAAGTGGATGTCCTGGGAATGGGATAGCAAGTGAGTCGATGAGAGAAGGATTAGGAGCAAGAGGGCCGTGAGCGGGTGATGGATGCGCCGCTTGCGGGGAAGGGATGATATGTGTGAGTGTTGTGGCAATAGTGAGTTTTGTTTTTGTTGAGATGAGGGACATGAGCGGACTGACGGGAGAGGCACTATCGGGTGTAGGGTGGTAGTGAGATGTCGGCGAACTGGCCGTTGAGGTATTTGTAGTAGCCGGCGATGCCCACCATGGCGGCGTTGTCGGTGCAGAAACGCAGAGGCGGGATGAACACCTTCCATCCGTGTTTCTGTCCGATGCGTGTGAGTCCCTCGCGGAGACAGGAGTTGGCCGACACACCACCGGCAATGGCTACTTGATTGACGCGATAGTGTATGGCGGCTTTTTCCAGCTTTTTGAGGAGGAAGCCAACTATGCAGTTCTGAATGGAGGCACAGAGGTCGGCTTTGTTGTTCTCGATGAAAAGGGGGTCTTCTTTCAGCCTATCGCGGAGGAAATAAAGGAAAGAGGTTTTTATGCCGCTGAAACTGAAATTGTACTCCGCAATGTTGGGCGTGGCGAAATGGAATGCCTCAGGGTTGCCCTCTTTGGCCAAACGATCGATGACAGGTCCTCCGGGATAGCCGAGATCCATGATTTTTGCAGCCTTGTCAATGGCTTCTCCAGCGGCGTCGTCGATGGTGCCGCCCACGACCTCCATGTCAAAATGGCTTCGGAGCAAGAGTATCTGGGTGTGGCCGCCGCTTACAAGCAGACACATGAAAGGGAACTTGGGAGGAGTGGTTGGATTTTGGGGGTCAAGTATGAAATGGGATAGCACATGGGCCTGAAGGTGGTTGACCTCGATGAGAGGGATTTGCAGTGCCTGTGCGAAACTCTTGGCAAACGATACGCCGACAAGAAGCGAGCCAAGGAGTCCGGGACCGCGTGTGAAAGCCACTGCGTCGAGGTCGCGTTTGTCGATGCCGGCATTGCGCAGTGCGGTGTCGACAGTTGGTACGATGTTCTGCTGATGGGCGCGCGACGCAAGTTCAGGAACCACGCCACCAAACTGCTCGTGTACTTTCTGTGAGGAAATGACATTGGAGAGTAGCTGGTTGTCGTGGAGGATGGCGGCAGAGGTGTCGTCACATGAAGATTCTATGGCAAGGAGGTAGGACATGAGTAGGAGTTCAGGGTTCAAGTTTAAGGGTTGGTAAATCAGATTGCAAAATTACTTATTTTTTTTGAGTTTTTATACTAAAACCGATATTTTTTAGTTAATAGTGTAATAATTGTTAAGACTATCAAAAAGTTTGCTAGGATAACATATAAGATTCTGTTGGCCGTTTTCTTGACGGTATATGTCACGGTGGCTTTGCTAAACCACACTTTGACGCAGTCGTTGGTAGCGTCGGTAGCGAGTGACTATTTGACGCGTGAGTGTGGAGGCAAGGTGAAAATCGGCTCAATGGGATGCAATCCGTTAAACCATCTGGTGCTTAGAAACGTGGAGCTGATCGCTCCGGACCACGACACAATATGCATGGCCTCGAAGGTGGCGCTCAGATTCAAGAATTTTCCCTACGATAGTCACGGACTGACATTCAGTTACGTGAAACTAAAGGACACCTATTATCATTTGGCTATAGACACCGCTGGAATAAACCTGAGATTTATCATAGACCGCTTTGCGTCGGAAAAGAAAGAGCATAAAGGCGGTGAATTCAAGGTTGTGGTCGCCGACATGGTGCTGGACAACGTCCGCTACAAGCAGGATTTGAAAGATCTGCGCCCTGTCGAGGAGAGAAATGCGGTACCCGGTGTTGACGTAAAACATATGGAGTACCGTGACATCAAGGCCCGATTCAGGAATGTCAGGGTTGACAAGGATTTTGTCACATGCAGGATAGACAGGATGACGACCAAGGAAAAATCGGGACTGGAAGTGAAGGAGATGCATATGAATGTTTATGCCACGCATTGTGGCATAAGCGTCACAAACATGCATTTGGAGACCGCCGACTCGCGCCTTATGGGCGATGTGTTGCTTGATTTCCCGAGATGGAAGACCATGAGCCATTTCCTGGACAGCGTTTATTTGACATGTCATTTTACGGAGGGGTCGTATGGCAATATGCGCGACGCCGCCTACTGGGCCCATACGCTCTGGGGCATGTACGAGAGGGTTTATATCGAAGGATGGTTCGCTGGAGTTATAGCCGATTTCCATGCCGACGATGTGCATCTGTCGTTCGGTAAGGAATCGACCATAGATTTGGACGCCCACATCTGCGGTCTTCCAAAGATAGACTCGACGCTGATAGACGCCAAGATACACAAACTGCACACGACATATGACGATTTGGCGGCGGTGCGACATCCCAACGGAGTGAAAATGAAGGCGGAGAAACTGATGAGGAAATTGGAATTTGTCGACTTGACCGCTGATTTCAAGGGAACGATAAACGAATTCGGTGTGGAAATGGATTTGGCATCGCGTCCTGGGGATATGAGTGGCGATGTCGAGATGACGATGAACCGGACAAAAAAGCTTTACACCTACAAAGGCATGTTGAAGTCGGACGGCTTTCATGTGGGACGCATAGCTCCCAACAAGTGGGTGAGCCGTACTGGATTTGATTTGTCGTTTGAGGGCAGTGGATTCGATCCCAAGAGCATGACAGCCTCATTGGAGGGCCGCCTGAACAGGACAGTGCTGAAGGGACAGCGAATCGGAGGTGAGACAGCCATTGACGTTGTTGCCGCCGACGGGAAGGTGGTCGCCGACGTGAATCTGGATGACGAGACGGGCCGTGTTGTCGCTCACGGCGAGGTGGAATGGCGCGGCGACAATCCTATTTATTTGGCACAGTTGGACGCCGAGGATGTGGATTTGAAGCGTTTCGGATTGTGGAACGACACTCTGGACAAGACCGCCAGGCTGGATGCCAGAATGAGTGGCCGTTACTCGTCGCGATCGGAGGGCAACTCATATGCCCGTATCAGTATGGAGGATGTGAACTTGACCACCACAACCAAACATTGCGCCATCAAGAACGCTTCGCTGACAGCGAGTGAGCTGAATTACTGGAAGAACGTAACTCTGAGGAGTGATGTCGCCGACGCGCAAATGACGGGTTATTTCAAATATGGCAGCATCGGCGATATTGTTTCGAAAATGAGGGAATACGTGCCTACTTACAGGAACGGAGACAGCGACTCGTCCACAGTGGACTATGAAGATATAGCCGACGCCAGGTTTGACTTGAACGTTGTCATAAAAGACACAGTGGGTATACTTAAGGTCTTTGTACCCAAACTTACTGTGGCAAAAGGCACATCGTTGCAGGCAAACTACAATTTCGCGGAATCGCTTAAATCGATAATACGTTCCGACTCAATTGGATGGGGTGGCGTGATGGTGTACAATGTGGGCGTAAACAGCGAAGGTGTGGGCGATATTTACAAGGTTAGAATGACGAGCGACGAGATGAAACTTGGCGGTCTGTTGTTGGCGGAAAACTCTGACGTAGGCATTGAAAGCTCCATGCGAGGGGCAGACTGTCACTTCTATTGGGAAAACAGTAGCCAATCTGTCGGAGGCGGAAATGTTAAACTGCGCATATTGTCTGACACTGACAGAGTGAGTCTGCTTGTAGACCCGTCGAGGCTCGCTTTGGGTGGCGAAGAATGGCGGCTGACATCGACGGGAGCAAACTATGTCTGTTCCGACGGCTTGAATCTTGGCGGCGTTGGTATTGAGAGCGGCACCCAACGGCTGTGGTTGACAGCAATGCGAATGGGTACTCCCGGTGACAGTATACAGATGTCGTTGTCGGACTTCTCTTTGGGAGTTGTCAACTCGTTTCTCGGCACAGTGGGCCTTTCGCTTGATGGCGAGGCAGACGGAAATGTGAGGATAGATTATCTGTGGATGCAGAACGAGTCAATGCCATATTTGAACGCTGACATGACGGTGAGAGATCTTAAAATAGATGATGAAAGCCTTGGTGACGCTCGTATACGTTCAACTTGGAACGCTGATATGAACCAGCTTAACCTGTATATGACTACCGAGACCGACAAAGGCAGAACTCCATTACAACTGTCGGGCTATACAACTCTTGGGGGAAGCAGTCCGGAACTGAATTTCTCAGCACTATTGGATGGAGTGGGACTTAAGACGCTTGAGCCATTAACAGCCTCTTTCTCGTCGGAAATTGACGGAACAGCCAGCGCCGAGATGGAGATTGGCGGCACATTGGAAAGCCCGAACATGAGAGGCTGGCTTTCGGTTGAAGGTGGACGAATAAGGATTGACATGCTCAACGTGTCTTACATGCTGAGTGACACAATACATTTCGACGAGGATGCCGTACGGCTCGAGAACATTGTGATTAGGGACGAGATGGGCAACAACGCTGTTGTGAATGGCATGGTCAGCCATAACCATATGAAAAAGATGGAACTGGATATTGATTTGACGAGCGACAAGCTGTTGTGTATGAACACAAAGTCTGGAATGTCGTCGGTTTACTATGGCAAGGTGCTCGCCGCTGTTGAGGGCAGTGTTACAGGCGAGATGAACGATCTGGACATAGTGCTGAACGCGACAACCCTCGACGGAACGGTATTACATGTGCCTATTGATGACAAGCGAGAGTTGAAAGAGGCCAATTATATACATTTTGTTTCGGAGCCATATTTTGACAACTATTGGACAAGACAGGATGACGAGGTTAAGACAACCGAGGAAGCCAGCCTGGCAGAGCGAAACTGGAACTACAGAAAGGAAATCGCGGAGAGTGGCACGAAATCAAAATACCTGCTCACTATAAATGTGGAGACCACTCCGGATATGCAGATGCATCTGCCCATGGACTTCTCTACCATAGGTGCTGACGTAAAGGTGAGGGGTGGCGGCGACCTGCAGCTGATGGTGGGCACAGAACGGCCGTTTACGATTATAGGCGACTATGAGATTGACGGCGGGACTGTCTCGCTCGATTTGCTCAGCGTGCTGAGTAAGGATTTTACAGTCGACGAGGGAGGCTCGATCACTTTTCCAGGAACTGTAAACGACGCGGTATTTGATATCCAGGCAGTCTACTCACAGCGTGTCAATATGTCGACTTTGACAGGCACACTGTCGTCGACAGAGTCGCAGAAATCAATCACTGTGGAGAATGTCATAGCGCTTAGCGGCACCCTCCAGTCGCCAAATATCGATTTCGACATCAGGCTGCCGGGCGCAGACCAAAGTGTACAAGAGGAGGTGTTCGCATATATAGACCGCGACAATGAGCGTGACATGCTGAACCAGACCGTCTCGCTTTTGTTGACGAAGAAATTCTACAATATGTCGGTGTCGACAACCGAGTCACCCTCCACCAGTGCCGCCAGCGAGGCATACGGATTTGTGGCCAACACATTGGGCAGTGTTGTGAGTGATATGGTCGATTTTGTTGACGTGGGATTCGCTTATCAGGCAGGAAACGAAATGTGGAGAGAACAATACGAGCTGGATATAAGCAAACAATGGAACAAGTTCTATTTTGAGTCGACGTTCGGATTTGGCGGTGAGAGCCGCGAGATGATGACTGTTGGAGGCAACAACAATATGACCGGCGACATGCTGGTGGGTTATAAAATAAATCCGCAACTGCACCTGTTTGTCTTTAACAGGAGCAACACCAACGACTATACCCGTTCGGATTTGCCGTACAAGCAGGGACTGGGAGTTAAGTATACACGTGATTTTGACTCTTTCAAGGAGTTGTTCACTAGAAAGAATAAGAAAAACGGTCGATGAAGATACTTGTCATAAGACTGAGCTCGATTGGCGACGTGGTACTGACGATGCCAGTGGTTGGATGGCTGAAAAGCGAAGGAGGTGTGGCGGAACTGCATTTCCTGACCAAACGCCAAAATGCCGCATTGCTGTCCGGGCTGACGGAGATTGACAAGGTGCACTGTTACGATAGCTCTATTGAAGAGACGGTAGAGGAACTGAGGAAAGAACATTTTGACGCCGTTTTGGATCTTCACAACAACCATAGGTCCAAGAGAGTGCGCAGGGCTTTGGGAGTGAAGAGTTATGTGTATAATAAGGAGAACGCTGGCAAGATGCTCTATGTGATGACAAAACATGATTTTATGTCGGGCCGTCATGTGGTGGATCGTTACCTCGATGCCGCAAAGTCGCTCTGCGGTGTGAAAAATTCTATGGAGACAAAAGATTGTACTTATCCTGTGTGGCATCTGCAGGAAACGATGTTTCCCGACAGATGCGCCGAATGGACGGCCGGTGAGCCCTACGTCGTTGTGGCATGTGGCGCGCAGCATGCAACTAAACGTATTCCCGCCGACAAGATAGCTATGCTGGTCGAAAAGGCGGAGCGCAAGGTTGTGCTTGTCGGGGACTCAGAAGACAGAAAGCGTATAGAGACAGCGGGGACTAATATGAGCGGTGATGTGATGAACCTGTGTGGAGAGACGTCTCTATTGGAGATGGTCGCCGTGGTGAGCAAGGCGTCTGTCGTTGTCACATCCGACTCAGCGGTAATGCATATAGCGTCGGCGTTCCAAAGGCCGGTGATAGCTGTATGGGGTGCCACGGTTCCGAGTTTCGGTTTCTGGGCTTACAATACCGAACGTTATGATTATGAGGTCGTGGGCCTGCGCTGCCGTCCATGTAGCAGGATGGGTACGGAAAGGTGCCGGAAGGGACACATGGACTGCATGGAGAGACAAGACTGGGATGGAATGGTGAAAAAAATGAATAGTATAAACAGATAGTTGTCCGCGTATGAAAAAGGTTTTGCTGATTGGATTGGCGATTGCCTGCATGTATGTAGCTGTTGGACAAAACAGCGACTCGTTGTCGATTGCAGGAGCCAGGTGGCAGATAGACAGCCTGGACGGAATGGTGTTGAAGAGAATCCATTTCAGCAATAAGGACTGTATGGGGTCGAACCAATACATATGTGTTTTGGAGATACCACATGACTCGCCTCGACGGTTGGCTTTCAGCTACGAACCGCGCCGTACACCGACATCGGTGCATGCTGTCCGACGAGAGGCTGTGGCTGCAATTAATGGCAGTTTTTTTGACATGGGAAAACATTTTCCTATTTGTTATCTTCGCATAGACGGCAAGGAAGTTGGAGAGAACACTCCCCAGCAGTCAGACTCAGTTCATAGAAAATACTATCAATACGGCTCGTTGAAACTCAGGAACGGACGACCTTTGATTTTTATTCCCGACAGCGCTCGAATGGCCGAGAGGGAAGAGCCCGACAGCAATATAATGACTGCCGGACCTCTGCTGGTGTTTAAAGGCAGGTTGATGCCGATGCGAGACGACAAAACGTTCGTCACCTCGCGTCACAACAGGACAGCAATAGGGGTGAAAGGCGACGGAACGATATTGCTTGTCACTGTGGATGGCCGCATGCGCGAGTCGGAGGGACTCAGTCTGCAGGATTTCCAAAGGATGCTCCGTTATTTGGGATGTCATGACGCACTGAATATGGACGGAGGAGGGTCGACGACGATGTATGTCAAAGGATTCCCTCACCATGGGCTGGTGACGCATCCAACCGACAACGGACGATTTGATTTTGATGGTGAAAGGGGTGTGAGTAACTGTATATTGGTCAAGTAAAAAACAGGTGATGAAAAGATTTATAATATGCAAAGCCTCAGCCGGATCAGGCAAGACCTATACCCTTGTACGCCAATACATAGAGATAGCCATTGCGTCAAAAAGCCATCTGAGGGACCGCTTTGAGCATATTCTGGCGATAACATTTACCAACAAAGCGGCCAACGGCATGAAGGAGCGTATCATGTCGCAGCTGAAAAAAATAACGGTGTTCGCCGCTGATGACAAGAAAACACAGCATCTTGTTGAAGAGATAGCCGCCCATCTTAAGATTGAAAGGGATGAGGTGGTGGAAAGATGCAAAGTGCTGCAGGCAGCCATATTGCATAATTACTCCAAGTTCTCTGTCTGTACGATAGACAGCTTTGTTCACCGCATTGTGCGCTCCTTTACGCACGATTTGAATTTGCCGATGAATTTCGACCTTGCCATCGACAACCAGGAAATCCTCAAGAACACTGTTGACGATTTGATGTCGCTTGCTGGCAAACCCGAGGAGACGTCGTTGACAAAAGTTCTATGCTCGTTCTCGGAAACCCAGATGGAAAAGGGGGGTAACTATAGGCTCGACAAGCGGATTGCGAAAATGTCGAATGAGATTTTCATGGAGCAGGTGCCTGATTTCCTCAAAGAACTTAAGGATACAAGCTTTGACGAATTCATAGTTATTCACGAGCGGTTGCGGAAGAAAACTGATGAATATGAGTCGACATTGGCTGAAAAAGCAGGTGAGTTTATAGCGGCATGTGAGAGTGCGGGGCTAGAGGTGGATGATTTTCCAGGAAAACAGTCCGGCATCATGGCTTTTATGAAACGTGTTTCGGAAGGTGACTTCTCAAGGATTAACGAAAAGCACCAGAGAGTAGACAACGCTTACGAGACGGGAGAAATGTATTGTAAAAGCACACCGGAAGCTGTGAGAAGCAAGATGAGTGGTGTGTTCGGTCCGTACGCCAAAGCCTATGAGGCTATGAATGACGGCTTGGTGATGTACAATACCCATCGCACATTGCTTACAAATCTTTTCGGCTTGGCGTTGCTGAACAAGATCAGCCAGTTGAAGGAGGATTTCTATAGTGCGAAGGAAATGGTGCATATATCGGAGTTCAACAAACGAATATCCGCCGAGATCGCCAACGAGCCGGCACCTTACATTTACGAGCGTATCGGAACAAGATACAGCAACTACCTGATAGATGAGTTCCAGGATACAAGCAAGATGCAGTGGCAGAATTTCCTTCCACTTATGGACGAGGCCATGACGTTCGATTTCTCCGACGACACGGCGGAAGCTGGATGCCAGTCGTTGGTGGTTGGTGACGGCAAACAGGCCATATACCGTTTCCGTCAGGGTGATGTTCGGCAGTTTGTCCAGTTGCCCAAGGTTGACAGCAATCTGCATGGATTGTCGTTGGAACGCAATGCCCACAACGAGCCGTTGAATGTCAATTACAGGACCAAAGGTACTGTTGTTGAGTTTAACAATCGTTTTTTTGAACACATCATAAAAAACAGTTTCAACAAAGCAACCAACCCCGAACTATATAGTCTTTATATAGGTGATGACTCGTCGGGGAAGCCCGAGTTGTACCAGAAACACAAGGACGAGGGAGGATATGTGCAGGTGGGTTTTTATCCGAAAGAGAACATATGTGAGATATTGCGTAAAGCGATACTGCACCAGGTGGAGGATTGCGGATATCATTTTGGCGATATCATGGTTTTGGCGCGCGACAACAACCAGCTTGTCGAAATTGCCGACTACCTGATGGCTCATGGTGAGGAAAATCCAATTCCTATTGTGTCAAGTGAATCGTTTGTTCTGAAGAACAGCAGGGTGGTAAGATTGATACTGCAGTTGCTGCATTATGTATATGATACTGATGACCGAGTCGCTGCTGTTCAGACGGTTGTGATGATTTCTGATACAGGAATTTTGGGTCCTGAAGTGTCAACCAACGATATGCTGTGGAAACTGCAGATGTGTCACTACGATTTGTCGCAGATGATGCGATATTATGGAATTGAGTTCAATGTTGGTTCGTTGAGATCTTTGTCGTATTATGACACTGTGGAGGAACTGATTCGTATTTTCCGCCTTCAGGGCAAGGATAGCTCGTATGTGGCTACACTGCTCGATAGTATCAACAATTTCCCTGTCCGCGGACGTACTGGACTCTCATCTTTGCTGGAGTATCTTGATGAAAAAATCGACAAACTGTCGAGTTCCACCTCACCCGAAATGGATGCAGTTAAACTGCTTACCATTCATAAGGCCAAAGGTTTGGAGGAGAAAGTTGTGATTAACGTGATGCCATCGAAGGGACAGCCCAACGAGCAGATATGGGTGCATGTACCCGGAGGTGCGGAAGTCGGTCTGCCGGTATCATATGTATATACGCAGAAAAAACGCACTTTGATGAGTGATGTGTTTGCCGAGGAGGATCGTCTTAACGACATGGACCGTATCAACATATTGTATGTGGCAATGACGCGGCCGGAGGACAAACTGCTTGTCATATGTGACGATAAATGGAAAAAAGACGGTGTTAGCAATTGTTCCTTGCTTCATGCTTATGTCACGGATGACAATAACGGAATGCGCAGAGAGGAGTCAGAGTCAGGCGAGTGTTATGCAATTGGCGATGATTGCGAGCGAGGAGAGGATAAGGACGATGACGAGAAAAATCCCCAAACGGAGTGTCTTGAAACCGTTTCGTTCCCGACTTGGGAGAAGAGAATCGACATAGCATCAGAAAACGAAAAACAATTGTCGCCCATAGAGGACGACAGTCGTCGCTATGGAATTATGGTTCACGATATGATGGCTCATATCATTACCGCGTCCGACATCGATAGTGTGGTTGAGCGTTTCTGTAGTGCCAATGGACTTGGAGAGCAAATTGGGAATGAGATAAAGACACGTATCCACATGGTGGTGGAGAGTGATGAAAACAAACGCTATTTTGATCCAAGATACAAGGTAAAGTGTGAATCGGAGATATTCGCATACGGAATAATCCGTCGTCCTGACCGTATAGTCTTTGCGGAAGGGGAGACCTGGATTGTCGATTTCAAGACGGGAGCCTTCAACGCTAAGAAGCATAAAGAATATGAAGAACAAGTTGCCGAGTATGTGGCACTTGTGTCGGCAATGGGTTATCCTGCCGTAAGCGGTAAGATTTTATATATATGATAGGAATGCGTCAGTCTTTCTAACTGTCATTCGGATCTGCGATATAAAAGAGTAAACTTTTAATCTTTACCCTATTTCTTGTACTCTTGTCCGATATCGTTTGGGTCGATGTCGGGTTCGTTGTATTCCAGACAGGTTCGGTATTGTGTGCCGTGGTCGTAGTCGAGCGACGAGCAAGATGTTCCCTCTGATACATATTCTTGCTCAATGTATGGATTGTTGTTTCCGTTGTATATGTAACATTTGCATGTCTTTGTGTCGCACGACGCAAGTAATAAGAGCGTAGGGGCGGCTATTGTAAGAACTTTTTTAAATTTCTTTGTCATATTATTAAGGATTATTGTTATTTTCTTAGTCCCAGAACATCCGCACAATGTCCATTGTGTCCATTTCGGGCTCGTCGATTTCGGGGCAGACACGGTAGCTGCTGTCGTCGGGGTTGAGACGGCTGTAGCCAAGTTCGCTGCAGGGGGTGTCGCGGTCGATGTAGGTTTCGGTGACAGGTACGCTTCCCCACCGAGTTAGCAGGTAGCATCGGCAAGGTTTTGTGCTGCATGCCGACAAAAGCAACATGGTTGATGAGATTATGAAAAACGAATGATATGTTTTGAATGATTTCATCGTCCTATTTCACTTCAATTTCGTCTACGAACAGCCACGCCTGCTCACCAGCGCTGACGTGCCATTTGGGCAGTTTCCCGTAGTTTATGGCTTTTATTCGTACATATCGTGTAGTGGTAGATGCGCCGCTGACGGTAAAGTTGTGGACAGTGCTAAGCCCTTGGCGCTCCAGGATGACTGCAACCTCTTTGTTGTCAGCGCTACCGAACGGACGCCAATTGGTGTTGTCGTTCGATATTTCCACTTCGACACGCGTGGGGAAGAATATCCACGAACGCATATTTTCAAGACATTCTATTCCTACGGTGCTAATGTTGCGTTCTTCAAGCAAGTCGACA
>JAEEGL012698629.1_pt1 | contig 16545 bp, 17 predicted proteins | sample 9134231 | NCBI WGS metagenome assembly JAEEGL01 (sample SAMN16246548, study PRJNA631951) | gut metagenome | biome: gut microbiome; feature: rumen; material: fiber-attached | host: Bos | place: Iran: Karaj | collected 2018-10
CCCAAAGGCAAGATGATGCCCCTGAAAGAGATCGTTTTGGAAGCCAGAGACACGGTCGCGTCTATCTTTGAGGGAGATCCGAATCTGCAGGCGCTCGTCGACATCATCGACCGGGCGGTCGCGCTTTCCGAAAACGACGCCATAGACGACCTCGACAACATCCGTCAGCTCGGCGGAGGCTGGGTCGCCGAAGAGACGCTGGCCATTTCGCTCTACTGCGCGCTGCGCCATCGGGACGACTTCTCCGCGGGCGTCATCGCTGCCGTCAATCATGGCGGCGACAGCGATTCGACCGGCGCGGTGACGGGAAACATCCTGGGTGCATTGCTGGGATACGATTCCATCGACGGGCGATGGAAAAAGGATCTGGAGCTTTCGGACGTCATTTTGGAGATCGCCGACGACGTTTGCCACGGATGCCTGATGAGCGAATACGGCGACTATGAAGACCCCGAATGGATCTCGAAGTATATGCACATGCACCGCCCGGTGCGGAAACAGACCACGGTCTTCTTCTGGAAAGAGGACGAAGCGTACGGCTGTTTCTCCAACTGGTACAGGAGGAAATTCGTCATAGACGACTTTGAATATCTGTTTGCGGAACAGTATATGATGGCGCAAAAAGCGAAGCTGTTCCACGACTCCGAGCGTTATACGGCGATCCTCTGCGCGACACAGCCGTGGGAATGTAAAGACCTCGGAAGGCAGGTAAAGCCTTTTGACTGCAAAGTCTGGAACGAGGTAAAATACGAAGTCGTCAAAACGGCAAACAAGGCCAAATTCGGACAGAATACTGATCTGAAGGCAAAGCTCCTCGGGACCGGAGATTCCATACTTGCCGAAGCGAGCCCCAAAGACGCCGTTTGGGGCATAGGGCTGGACGCCGACGCGGCAGCGAAGACCGATCCGTCCGAATGGCCCGGCCAGAACCTGCTTGGTAAGATCCTGATGGAGCTGCGTGCGGAGTTTGCCGGGGAAAAGGCCGAGGCGTCCAAAACGGCGCTGCGCCTTGTGCTCGGCGACATAACGGAAGTTTCGGACGCAGACGCCATCGTAAACGCGGCGAACAATTCGCTGCTGGGCGGCGGCGGGGTGGACGGCGCGATCCACCGGGCAGCGGGGCCTGCGCTTCTTAAGGAATGCAAGACCCTGAACGGCTGTGAGACCGGCAAGGCAAAACTGACAGGCGCCTACGATCTTCCCTGCAAATACGTCATCCATACCGTCGGACCTGTATGGCGCGGAGGACGGCACGGAGAGCCCGATCTTCTGGCGGACTGCTATCTCAATTCTCTGCAAATCGCGGTGGACCATCAGATCCGCAGCGTCGCTTTTCCCTCGATCTCCACCGGTGCTTACGGGTATCCTGTCGACGATGCCGCAAAGATTGCTGTAAGTACGGTAATCCGGTTTACAGAAGCGCACCCCGGGAAGCTGGATCTGGTAAAATGGGTCCTGTTCGACGCAATTACCTACCGTGCATACGAAAAAGCGCTTGACCGGCTTAAAGCGTCCGCAATCGACGGGTAACGCAGGAAAACGGCATCGAGTCAGTCGCACTCGGTTTTGGGAAAAATGAGGATATCGGAAGAAGAAAAAAGAGAAAAGGACGGCGCTGATCAGAATGGGAGACAAAATGAAAAGACGGATCGTGACCACGACCTCGGTCTTCGAGGCGGGATACCCGGCGGAAGCCGCGTCGGAGAGACTGAAACGGCTGGGCTTTGAAGCGCAGGACATCGCGCTGGATTTCTGGAAAGACGCGCCGGCTTCGCCGTTCATGGGCGAAGAGTACCTGACCTGGGCAAAAGCGCTGCGTACGCGGGCGGAAAGGCTGGGCATCCCCTACACGCACAGCCACGCGCCGGACGAAGCCGGGGCGCATCCGATCATAGGGCGATCGCTCGAAACGGCTTCCGCCCTTGGAGCAAAGTATATGGTGCTGCATCCCGTCTGCGGGAAAGGCGGCCGGTACTTTGAAGATCCGGAGGAATTTCTGAAGGCCAACGAGCGCGCGATCGCTCCGTGGCTCGTGAAGGCGCGGGACTGCGGCGTCGTTATCCTTTCGGAAAACCTGCTCTGGGGGCCGTCGAGGGACCCGCGCATCATCGCCGAGCTCGTGCGCCGCGTCGGCTCGGAATGGTTCGGCTGGTGCTACGACACGGGGCATGCCAACTGCTTCGGCTATCGCCCTCAGGTGCTCGGGGAATGCGCCGCCGCGCCGCTGTCGCTCCATATACAGGACAATCACGGCTCCGATCAGGACGAACACCTGATTCCCGGCGACGGCACGGTAGACTGGGACGCGCTCGCGCGCACCCTCGGTAAGATCGGATACACGGGCGACTGCGTGCTGGAAGCGCACCATCAGAGCCTGACCGCCCCCGACGGGGAGCGCGACTTAATCCTTTCAAGGCTGCTTCAGGCGGCGCGCGTCCTGCGGGACAAAATGGACGCGTGCGCACAGGCGGCGGATGGAGAAGGCGATGGATCGCAGAAATAGCAGCCGTACAGCCTGGGCCGAAGCGTACCATAGGCTGGAGCAGGCGGTCGTTTCTTTGGGCTATTCCGCGGAGCTTGCCTATCTGCTGGCAAAGCAACTGGGCTCTCCGAAGGCCATAGACCGCATGACCTCCTACGTCCGTCAGGCGCGCCCCCGCTCGGAAGAGATGCTGGTGGACGAGATGCTCGCCATCTGCGCCGAGATCGACGCCTGGCGGCAGAAGAAGACCGCGCAGGCGGCGCAGGCCGATTACAACGCCCTGCGTTATTACGGGGGCCTGGGCCGGGACGATCCGGAGGAAGAAGCATAAGCGTGGCGCCGGGATTGAGAGCGACGAACGACGGAGTCCGTCTGTGATTCCATAAAAGGCAAGCGGGCACTGCGTACAGCATGCGGGAGCCCGTGAAATATACTTCGAAAAACAGTTGACAGTGAAGGCCTTCCGTGACAAAACGCAGAAATGACGAAGGGTTGAATGCCTGTTTCCGGCATTCAACCCTTGTGACGCTTCCGGCATCGCTTCGTTCGCAATAGGAATATGGCTTCAATTCGTCAGACGTCTGCCGTGCACATGGACCGCACGCCGCCTGAAAGCACGAAGCCCGGGCCTGACGGCGTCCCTTACCAGTTCTCATAGCGCTCGTGACGGTCGAGCTGTCTGATCTGTTCCATTTCCGCGCTTGTCAGTTCAAAGTCGAAGACGTCGTAATTCTCCGCGATGTGTTCGGGATTGGACGAACCGGGGATGGCGACGTATCCGTCCTGCAATTGCCAGCGCAGTATGATCTGGGCGGGCGTCTTGCCGTGGGCCTCGGCGATCCCAACGATCGTCTCATCCGCGAAGTACTCCTGCGTGTGGCCTCTTCCGCCGAAGGGATACCAGGATTCCACCGCGATGCCGTATTGCCGCACGTATTCCTGCAATTCCTTGTTCTGGTAATACAGATGGTTCTCGTTCTGGATGACGGCGGGCATGATCTTTGCGAAGGAAAGGATCTCTTCCACGGCCTTGGGCGTGTAGTAGTTGGAGATGCCGATGGAACGTACTTTTCCTTCGCACACGGCCTGCTCCAAAGCGCGGTACACCGCTTCGTCGTTCCATCCGGGCTGATGGATCAGCATAAGATCCACATAGTCGAGCCCAAGGTCTCTGAGCGAATCGTCGATTCCCCTTGCGGCACGGTCATAGTCGCCCGGCATGATTTTGCTCGTGACGAAGATTGCTTCGCGGGAAACGAAGCCGTCCGCGATCGCCCGGCGGATCCCGCGGCCGACGCCCGCCTCGTTGCCGTAATACCTGGCCGTGTCGATGAGCCGCATGCCGGTCTTAAGCGCGGCATACACAGAGGCTTCCGCCTGTTCGTCTGACAGCGTCCAGGTGCCCAGGCCTATGACCGGCATGGCGTAGCCGCTGTTCAGCGTCACATCGGGGATAGGGTATTCGGCCGGCCCTGTTCCGTCATCCAGCGTCAGCGTGACGGTCACGTCGTGCCGACCGATCATTTCCTTCAGCTCCGCCTGAGACAAACCGCGGATGTGCCCCAGACGCGTGTAAGCCCAGGAATTGGAGCCGTGGAAGATCACGAGCTGATCGCCCGAATACAGAACGATGTCCCCGTATTCCGTCCGGGTCTGAACGTCGTTTCGGGGAAGACTCGTGCCCAGAGGCCCCACCTGTTCGAAACCGCCGTACATGGACATGCTTATTTCCAACGGCTGCTTTGCGACAAGACGCCTGAGCGCCGCTATGGATTCGTTGTCTTCCCAGTCTACTTCGACGGCGATGCCGTCGACGGATAAAATCAATTCACCTTCCACACTGTCGTCCTCCGCATCCGCCCGCCGCTGCATCGGTGAAACGATCGCACAAAAAACCGTGATAAGCCCCAGCAGCAGTACGAGAGATTTACTGAAGTTTCTTCCCGAATTCGTACGCTTCATGCTTATCCTCGCTTCTTTCCGCCGCTTCCTGCGCCTCGTTTATGCCTCCGCAGAACAGGGAGCCGGCCAGCTCGGCCTTTTCAAAACAGTCGACCCAGCCCTTGAGACCGCTCAACGCTTTTTCGGGGACGAAGGGCTCGTCCTCCGCCGCCACGGACAGCATATAGACCTTCCGGAACCTGTAATCGCTCGAATAAAGCGGATTCATACGGTCCAGCAGCGTCTTCATCTGACCGCTCATCTCGTAGTAATAGATCGGGGTGACGAAGACCAGCGTATCCGCGTTTTTGACCTTTTCCGCAATCTCCGCCGCGTCGTCGTTCAGCACGCACTTTTGCGTCTTCTGGCAGGCAAGACAGCCCCTGCAGAAACCGATCGTTTTACCCTTCAGGCTCACGCACTCCACTTCGTGCCCGGCTGCTTTCGCGCCGGCGATCAGCTGCTCGGCAAGTATGTCGGAATTGCTCTTTGCCCGCAGGCTCGTTGTGATCACCAAAACCCTGCTCATTTCAGATGCTCCTTAAAGAATTTTTCGAGTTTGTCGAAGGGAATGACGTTCACCTGATCGTACAGATCGGTATGCACCGCGCCGGGAATGATCATAAGCTCCTTGTTGGCCGCGTATTTGCTGTCCTTTACCATGGCGGCGTAGGCGTCACGGCTGAAATAGCAGGAGTGCGCCTTTTCGCCGTGGACGATCAGCACCGCGTTCCTGATTTCGCGGGTGTAAGTCAGCTGCGGCATGTTCATAAAGGAAATGCAGCCGATCTTGTTCCAACCGCCGTTGGAATTGAGACTGCGGGGATGGTAGCCGCGCGGCGTCTTGTAGTAGGCGTGATAGTCCTTCACGAAAAACGGGGCGTCTTCGGGCAGGGGATCGACCACGCCGCCGCCGAGCTCATAGTTTCCGCTGCGATAATCCCTGACGCGCTGCGCGTTCAGCACCTCGCGGGCGGCATAACGCGCGTCCTCGTCCATGGAATCGAAGTAGCCGTACGCGTTCACGCGGCTCATGTCGTACATCGTCATGGCCGCCGTGGCTTTGACGCGGGTATCGATGGCCGCCGCATTCAGAGCAAGCCCGCCCCAGCCGCAGATGCCGATGATGCCGACGCGCTCGGGATCGACATTTTCCTGAACGGACAGAAAGTCGACCGCCGCCTGAAAGTCCTCCGTGTTGATGTCCGGAGAGGCCATATAGCGGGGCGCTCCGCCGCTTTCGCCGGTGAAGGACGGGTCGAAGGCGATGGTCAGAAAGCCGCGCTCCGCCATCGTCTGTGCATAGAGGCCGGAGCACTGCTCCTTCACCGCGCCGAAGGGTCCGCACACGGCGATGGCGGGCAACTTTGCTTCGGCATTCAAAGGGGTGTACATGTCCGCCGCAAGGGTGATGCCGTAGCGGTTGACGAAGGTCACCTTCTTGTGGTTCACTTTGTCGCTTTTCGGAAAGGTCTTGTCCCATTCCTGTGTCAGTGTCAAATTCTCGGTCTTCATCATCGCTCTGTTTCGTCCTTTCACGTGCTCAGTCTTGTTTTCTTTCGATCTCGCGGATCAGCCAGTCGAGCCGGTCGACCCGTTTCTGGCAGGCGTGCAGCTGCTCCATCAGTTCGCAGCGCAGGTATCTCAGCTTATGGCGGGCATCCTCCCGCCTGCCCTCGCTCAGCAGCGCGGCGACGCCTTCGGCCTTTTCTCCGTCAAGGCCTATATCCCGCATACACTGCATCGCCGTTTCGCTCAGCATTTCTTTCTCCGATCTGCCTTTTTCAGCACATCGTCATTATAGCATATTGCATTATTTTGCGCTAATGGTTATAATGAATATCATGATATTCTATTTTGGAATTTCAGAGGTGCTTTTATGGAGATAAGGACACTGCGGTATTTTCTGGCCGTGGCGAGAGAAGAAAACATGACCCGGGCGGCGGAGCAGCTGCACGTCACCCAGCCGACGCTGTCCAAAGCGCTCAGGGCACTGGAGGACGAACTCGGCAAAAAGCTCTTCACCCGCCACAGCTTTTCCATCCGCCTGACGGACGAAGGTGTCCTTTTGCGCGACCGTGCGGAGGACCTTGTCGGCATGGCGGACAAAATCGCGCAGGAATTCGTCACTTTGGACGAGCTTACCGGCGGCGACATCTATCTCGGCCTTGCCGAATCCTACCAGATCCGCTACCTTGCCCGCGAGATAAAAGAATTGCGCAGGCAATATCCAAACCTGCGCTATCACATAACCAGCGGCGACACGGAACAGGTCACCGAAAAACTGGATAAGGGGCTGCTGGATTTCTCCGTACTGGCAGAAAAACCGGACGCAAGAAAATACGAATCTCTCGCTTTCCCCGACGCGGACGTCTGGGGGCTCGTCTTCCCGTCCGGCGATCCGCTGGCCGGGAAAGCGTGCGTGACCGTCGACGATCTGATCGGCCTTCCGCTGTTCTGCTCGGAGCAAAGCTGGCAAAACGATATCCCGCTCTGGTGCAAAGAGCGCATGGACGAATTGCGTCTGGAGGGGTCGTTTCGCCTGTCCTACAACGGGTCTATGTTTGCGCGGGAGGGCCTGGGCTACCTTTTGACGTTCGACCACCTGGTCGACACCTCGCCGTCTTCCGGCCTCGTCTTCCGCCCGCTCTTTCCGAGACTGGAAACGCGTCTTTACCTGATCTGGAAAAAGTACGAGACGCTTTCTCCGATCGCGGAACGATTTTTAAAGCACCTGCAGACGAGATTCGTCTTTCCGTGAATTCCGGTGCCCGGGATCGCGGCTTCTTTTCGTCAGCGGCTATAGACGCCTGTCAAAACTTCGTTTTTGTACGATTCCTTCAGCGGCAATTCTGGATAGCGATCCGCCGTATCGGCCGCCTTTTGGTTGTCGTAGGGCACGGACAGCGTCGTGATGCGAAGCGGCGCGGGCCCTTCTTCTCCCTCTAAAAGCAGCGCGTGGGCCCTCGGCAGGCCGATGCTGTTTCCGACGCTTCCGGTGTTCAGCGCGTATCCGTCGCCCAGAAGGCGGATGAAAGGCCTGTGGCAGTCCGCACAGATCAGCCCGTTCGCCTCCGGGCGGCCGTCGTGAAAGCGAAAGCCGCCGCGCAGTTTTTCGTCGGGATCGCCGCCCAGATACAGCGGATCCAGAAAGCGGCCGTGGACGAGGCGGAAACGGATGCCGCTGATCGTAAGCTCGTCCTCCAGCGGGAGGGAATCGAGCCAGGCGAAGCGCTCCTGTCCGATCTGCTGCGCGTAGAAAGGATTCTTCTCGCGGTGTGTGCTAAGGCCCCGATCCCAGTTCCCCGCGATCCAGTGCCTGCAGTGCTCTCTGACCCAGTCGCAGGTCTGATCGCTTTCGGGGCCTTTGCCCACTGCGTCGCCCAGAAACCACAGATCGTCCGGGGAGATCCTGTCGATCTCGCGCTCCATGGCCTTCGTGGCGACCATATTCCCGTGAAGATCCGCCAACAGTACGATTTTCATAAAGTTCCTCTCCGTTCTGCGCATGCGTTTCGGTTTTGCAAGTCCCGGGCCGCGCCTTGTGCGCGGTTCGAAGCACGGGCAAAGTATAGCACAGATGCGCCCCGAACGAAAGAGCCTCATTATGAAGATTTTGAAACGCACCTCGCCAAAGCAGCCGGACAGGAAGAAAAAGCGAAGATCCGTTCCGCGCAGCGCGCACGTTTTACGTGAACTGATTTGACGGGCGGGCTTTCCTGCGGTATAATCCGGACAGCGCAAATACCGCTCTGCGCAGAAAGGGATGCGCTTCAGCCCATTCAGGCGGGCGCCCTTTTCGCGAAAGCATATTCAGGAGGCGGATTATGAAGAAAGGTTCCCGTTTCGTTTCTCTGCTGCTTTGCTTCGGCGTGCTGCTGAGCATGATCGCCTGTTTTGCCGAAGAGGGCAGTGCGCCCGGTTTTGAGACAGCCGATACGGTCGCGGCGATCCGCGCAAGAGGTACGCTGCTGGTCGGGACGACGGGCGATTACAATCCGATGTCCTATCTCGACCCGGAAACGGGCAAGTACCGCGGCTTCGACGTCGCCCTGACCGAGGATCTGGCCGCGGCGTTGGGCGTAACGATCGAATACGTTCCCACCTCCTGGCCGACGCTGATGGAGGATACGCTCGCCGGGAAGTTCGATCTGGCCATCTGTGGGATCACGGTCACGGACGCGCGAAAGGAAGAAGCCCTCATGAGCGACGGCTATCTTGAAAACGGAAAGACAATCCTGTGCGGGACGGAAGACGCCGGCAGGTTTACCTGCCTTGAAGATATAAACCGTCCGAACGTCCGCGTGATGGTCAATCCGGGCGGTTTGAATGAAAAGTTCGCTTTGGAAAACCTGCCGGACGCGACGCTGATCGTCCACGACGTCAATCAGGAGATCCCGTCCCTCGTCGCCGCGGGCGAAGCCGACATCATGATCACGGAGATCATGGAGGCGGGCTACTATGTCGCGCTGGACAGCCGCCTGGCCGCGCCGCTGATCGGCGAGCCGTTTACCCACGGGCAGCTCGGCGTGCTGATGCCGCGCGGCAGCGAAGACCTGCTGGGCTTCGTCAACGCCTTCCTTGCGGAAGAAAAGGCGTCCGGCAGGATCGACGAGCTTGCCCGCACGTACATATACCGACAGGCCGAACAGGAGCCGGAAGCCTTGGCGCCGGCAGCCTGAAGCGCTTCGTTTACCGTCAGAAGGGTCTGCTGTCCGGATCGCTTGCGTAGCCGACACAGCCTTTCAGATCGGCAATCAGCTGTACGTCTTCTTCCGTCAGCGCAAAATCGAATACGCGCAGGTTTTCCTCTATGCGGGAAGGCGTCACGGATTTGGGCAGGGGCAGATAGCCGCGCTGCAGGCTCCAGCGCACACAGATCTGCGCGATGCTGCGGCCGTACTTTTTCGCCAGCGCCTGCATTTCGGGGACGTCGAAGATCCGCCCTGTGCCGAGCGGACTGTAAGCCTCGACGACCATTTGGCGCTCCCTGCAATACGCTACCGTTTCGTCCTGCGTATCGCCGGGGCAAAGCCGTATCTGGTTCACCTGCGGGGCAATTCTGGCCGTTTTGGCCAGCGCCTCGAGATGGCGCGGCAGGAAGTTGCTCACGCCGATGGCACGGATGCGGCCCGCGTCTGCGAGCTCTTCCATGGCTTTCCAGCTCTCCGCGTTCGCCTGTTCCCAGCGGTCACGGAAAGAGATGGGATTGGGCCAGTGGATCAGGAAAAGGTCCAGATAATCCAGCCCCAGCTTGTCCATGGATTCCTCGAAGGAACGCAGGGTCAGCTCGTAGCTGTGATTCGTGTTCCAGAGCTTCGTTGTGATAAAAAGGTCCTTGCGCGGAACGCCGCTTTGCCGGATCGCCTTGCCGACGCTCGCTTCGTTGCCGTACGCCTGTGCGGTGTCGATGTGCGTGTATCCCGCGTCGATGGCGCAGCGGACAGCCATGACCGCGGTTTCTCCGTCGGGCGTCTGCCAGGTGCCGAAACCGAGGCATGGGATTTCCACTCCGTTTGCCAGCTTGTAGGTGTCTTTTTGTGAGATCATGGTTTTGCCCTCCGTTCATCTTTGCGGGTGATCGACCCGAAGTCGGATACTGTTCAATCGCAGCCGATTTCATTATATACTTTAAAGCCGACTCTAAGTCAATAGCGGATAACGGGGATCGATGCGTTCTTCGATCCTGCTCTTGATAGCGCTCTGAAAAACTGCTATAATAAATTGAGTAGAAAACATTCCTGTTGTATTTTTCGGGGGAGTAAAGCATGGAAACGTCCGAATCCGTAAAAAAGCTGCTGATTTTCGGCCTTTGCGGCAGGTCCGTATTTCTGACGGTGGATCATTTTCACCGGCCGGAAGAGACGCTGCACGCTTCCTCGATCCACGTCGAGCCCGGGGGAAAGGGGTACAATCAGGCGGTCATGGCTGCGCGGCACGGCGGCGCGAGGGTCGTCTTCGTAGGTGCCGTGGGCGACGACGGGGACGGCCGCGCCTGCGAGGAGCGCTTAATCGCCGAGGGCGTGGAGAGCAGGCTCGTCAGGAAGGACGTCCATACGGCGTACGCCTGCATCCTGACGGACAGGAACGGGGAAAACCGGGTGACCGTCTATCCCGGCGCGGCGGAAAAGCTGACAGCGGAGGACGTGCGCAGCCGGGAAGCACTGTTCGACGATGCCGCCTGCGTCCTTCTGACGGCGGAGGTCCCCGAGGAAGCCTTTGCCGCCGCCGTTGAGCTCGCGCGCAAAAAGGCCGTCGCGCTCGTCATAAACCCCGCGCCCTGGAAGGAATGGCTGCGCAGCTATCTTCCCCTCGCAGACTATATTACGCCCAACCGAAGCGAAGCGCTTTCCATGCTCGGAATCGACGATCTTTCCGGGCTGGGCGAAGCGGTGAAGCTTCGCTTTCCGCGCTGCAACCTGATCGTAACGCTCGGAAAACACGGCGCAAGATGCTTTGTCCGCGGGGACATCTTCGACGTGCCTGCGCCGGCGGTCCGCTGCGTCGATTCCACGGGGGCCGGCGATACCTTTAACGGCGTACTGTGCGCCGCGCTGATCGGCGGCATGAGCGTACCCGACGCCGCAGCCTGCGCCGTCAGGGCTGCCTCCCTGTCCACCGAACACCACTACGTGCTCGGCTGAGCGCCTCCTTTTCCCATAAAACAGCATCTTGATTGCCTATTGCATTTGTGATATACTCTGGACACGGTCGATTCTGATAAAAACGTTCAAGAAGGAGGCCATCGTCCATGCTGAAAAAACAGATATCTCTCCTGCTCATCGTCGCGCTCCTCATCGCGCCGCTCGGCGCATTTGCCGAAAACGGACAGCCGGAGCCCGCGCGATCGCCGGAAAAAAAGACCTATCCGTACCTGTATTGCTACAGGGAGGGGCAAGAGGCCGAAGGTGAAATAAATCTGTACTTCGCAGACGGCGGCAGCGTACCCTATGTCGCGCTGACGGAATTTATCCCCGTCCTGACCGAGATGCTCAATACCAACCTGAAGTGCGATGCGGATCGTCAGATCTCCTTCGACATTCAGTACGTCGATCATGAGGGCGAAGACGGTGTATTCATTGTGAGCCGTCCCGACAACGGAAGCGCGCTGATCATCCAGCCCGGGGATGACAGCATGACCTTTACGAATTTCAATTCATTTACCCTCAGACCCGGAACCGGCGCCCTGGTGACGATGATGGACATCCCGGATCCTGAACAGTCCATCGATTTTTCGGATATCGTGCCGGAGATCATGCGCGCGCAGAGAGACAATAAAGATGCAACTGCGCTGCTTATGATGACGCTGGGCGCCGGCGAAACCGAAGATCCGGCAGCACAGCACTCCCTGTTTGTTGCGACAAGCAAGATCTTCAACAGACGGGGGCAGCCTCTCACGATGCGTTTGGGTGACTACCGGATCGAGATCCTCTGCGAAGAAGGCGAGTGCTATCTTCCCCTTCAGACGATGAGCGACATCTTTTTCAGCCTAAAGTACATCAATTGTATATTCAACGGCGAAAAAGTCATCACGGACGTCTATCGCGGAGAACTCATAAAGCAAGCTAACGAAGCGGCGCCGGCGGATATGGACGAAGAGATGGCCATGTTCAACTATCGTGAGCTCTGCTTCTTCCTCGACCATTTCTACGGTCTCAAGCAGGAACACCGTATCGACAGCTTTGCTGACTTTTTTGCCGGTGACGCAGCGAAGTTTCCGCAGATTTCCGGTACGGATTCCATCGCTTTCGACTGCGCACTTACGGAGATCCTGCAAAGCTTCTTTGACGACAGCCATTCCGGCCTCGTAAGATACAGCTGGCGCAGCGGACAAGCGGAAGGAGCCGAAATGCTGGGCCAAATGCTGAGTATCGGCTATTCCACCCAGACCAGAATCAAGATCGGGAACAGGCTGATCGACGTGCGAAGCAAAGCGTATCCGGAAGGCATTCCCGCTTATGAAGAAATCGGTGATACGGCTTTCGTCACCTTCGACTCTTTTACGGCCAACCGTGCACCCGAAGAGTATTATGAACTGGAAGACCCTGATCACCCACAGGACACCATTGAGCTGATCATGTATGCCAACAGGCAGGTCAGACGTGAGGGCAGCCCGGTCAAAACATCGTGATCGATCTGTCAAATAACGGCGGCGGCAACTCCGACGCGGCAATCGCCGTCGCCTGCTGGTTTACGGGGGAAACCTGCATCTCGCTGCTCGACACGATGACCAAGGCGGAAACCATCGCCTCCTACCGTACAGACCTGAACGTGAACGGATATGTACTGAGCAATCCGGACGGCGGCCGGGAGAATTACGATCCGGGGGACACGGTATCCGGACAGTATAACCTGTTCTGTCTTATATCGCCGAAGTCTTTCTCCTGCGGCAATCTGGTTCCCGCGATCTTTGATCTGGCAGGCGGCATCACGCTGATCGGCCAGAAGAGCGGCGGCGGATCCAACGCGGTTTTGCCGTCCTCCACTGCTTCCGGCGCGCTTTTCCAGATTTCCGGCCCGCTGCAGATCACAACCTATACGAACGGCTCCCTCTACGGAGTAGATCAGGGCGTGGAACCGCACGTCCGTCTGAACCGCTACGAATCTTTTTACGACAGAGAAGCACTTGTGGAAATGATCCACGATCTGAAATAAGCCGTTCTCCCACTTTGCAGCCGAACGTAAGCAAAGAAACAGAGGAAAACTCCGACTGCTTCGCAGAAAGTGTGGCAATATGAACGTCATGAAACTGTTTTCCCTTGAAAACAAGGTCGCTTTGGTCACGGGCGGCCGCGGCCTGTACGGATCGGCGATCTCGGAAGGGTTGTGCGAAGCGGGAGCAAAGGTGGTCGTCGCTTCGAGAAACGGCGAAAAATGCGAGGAATACGCCAAATCCCTGCGGCAAAAGGGGCTCGACGCCTGCGGGATGACGCTGGATCTCGGAAACGATCGGTCCATTACGCAACTGGTGGAGGACGTCCTTGCCCGCTTCGGGCGGATCGACATCCTCGTGAACAACGCCGTCGACCGCAGCAGCATGGTCTCTTTGGCCGACGCGACCCGCGAGAAATTGCAGTTTTCTGCCGGCGTGAATCTGAACGGACAGATACTGCTCTCTCAGAAATGCCTCGAGCACTTCGTGAAGCAAAAGAAAGGCAACATCATCAACATAAGCTCCATGCGCGGTCTGGACTGTCCGCATTTTCCGTTCTATCCCCCGGAATACGGAGATCAGCCCGTGAACTATACCACGGAAAAGTGGGCAATGGTCGGTCTCACAAAATACATGGCCGGCCGATACGGCAAAGACGGCGTTCGGGCAAACTGCATCTGCCCGGGTGGCTACAACGGAGATAATCCGGCAGACAGGGTCGCGGACGACGCGCCCTTTACGAAGGCTTACAAAGAAAATTGTCCGCTCGGCGACTGGGCGCATTACGACGACATCAAGGGGCCGGTCGTATTCCTCGCCTCGGAGGCCTCTGCGTACGTGACCGGCGCCACGCTGGTGATGGACGGCGGCTGGACGATCTGGTAAAGAAACGCAGACAGGCATGAAAAACAGCCGCGCTTTACGCAAAAGCAGGTATATGAGATGAAGTATATCAAAGCAGGCGGACAGGACATCTCGCTTTTCTCCCTCGGCACCGCGCAGCTGGGGCTGGATTACGGCATCAACAACGCGCAGGGTAAGCCGAACAGTGCGCAGTCCTTTGAAATACTGGACACCGCGCGCAGGCTCGGCGTAAACTGTCTGGACACCTCTGTGGGCTATGGCAATTCGGAGCAGATCATCGGGGAGTGGCTGAAAAGCGTTCCCGAAAAGGAGCGCCCGCTGATCGTGACGAAGGCGGACCGCCTGGACGTAAGCTCAAAAGCCGCACTCAAGGCTTCGCTTCGGGAGAGCTTGCGCGTGTCCAAATCCCGGCTGGGCCTTGAGCGCATCCCCCTGCTCATGGTGCATAATTTCGAGCAGTATGCGCAGGCCCCCGAAGAGGTCGAAAACGCTTTCGAAGAACTGCGCGCACAGGGCGAGATCGAAAGATGGGGCATTTCGGCCTACAGCCGCCACGATTACCGTATGCTGGCCGATTCCGGCGCGGACGCCGTGCAGGTGCCGCAAAACGTGTTCGACTGGAAGCAGATCGCAAGCGGCGGCTGGGACGCTCTGGCCCGCAGCGGCAAAATCGTTTTCGTGCGCAGCGTGTTCCTGCAGGGGCTCGTGTTCATGGAACCCGAACAGCTGCAAGCGCAGATGGCCTTCGCCGCGCCGGCGCTGGAAAGCTTCCGTTCCTTCTGCCGGGAATACGTCATGGAACCGGCCGCGCTGGCGGTTTCGTTCGTTTTGTCCCTGCCGGGCGTAAGCAGTCTGGTACTGGGCTGCGAGCGCAAAGAGCAGGTCGAAAACGACGCAGGGCTGATCGGTAAGGCGCGGCGTCTCACCGGGGAGCAGATGGAGCGCCTGCGCAAGGCGTTCGAACGGATCGATCCCCGGGTGACCGATCCGGGGACCTGGTTCAACAGCGGCAAGGGCCAATAAGACACCGGAGGCACGGCGATGATCGCGTGTACGGAATTCATTCCATCCTACAGCGAACTGTTTTCGTTTTTAGAAGAGAACTACGGTTTCGGAGAGGTGCAGGCCTACTGGAACGATATCTTCGATCCGGAGCGCGACGGCATACTGAACCGCAAGGTCAGTCAGCTGGGCCTGCGCGGCTGTTTTGAGTACTGGAACTATTCACTGAACGAGGAAGCGGCGGACTTTCGCATGATGCTGAGCGAAGCGGACGGCTGGTTCACGATCGAGATGCGGCACTGCCCTTCAAAGGGTCGGCTGCTGGAGATCAGGCAGCTGAAACCCTACGACAAGTACTGCCTGCACTGCGATCTGTACCGGAAGACCGTTGAGAAATACGGCCTGTGCTACGATTACGACTTTACGAAGACGGATAAGGCGCAGTGCGCGATCCTGATCTATGATCCCAAAATCTATAAAGGCAGGCGCGTGATGTCGCCGGAAACGCTCGTTGCGGACAGGCGGGCGGGCGACAACCGCTACCTGCACCGCGAATTCCACAACTATATGAGCATGGGCGTCAATTATCTCGGACGCCGCTTCGGCAGGGAGGCGGTCGAAAGCTACCTTGCCCGCTTTTCCCGCAATTACTATCGCCCGCTCATACAGGACATCCGGGAAAAGGGACTGACTGCGCTGGAAACGTTCCTCCGCCAAACTTACGAAGCAGAGGAGGCGCCGGAAGTGCTCCACACGAAGTGCACGGAAAACACCCTCGAAGTGCGCGTGGACGCCTGCCCGGCGGTGCGCTATCTGAAAGAAGCCGGCTGGCAGCCCTCCCGCTGGTTCTCCCTTACGACGGAAACCGTGATGAAGACCATGGCCGAAGAATGCGGATATAAATTCACCATGCTGTGCTACGATCCCCAAAGCGGCGCCGCGCAATACACGTTTGGCGCATAGACGATCAAAGACCAAGGCGAAACCACAGTCCGGATCGAATATATATGAAAAGGCTGCACTCGTTCGATAAACGTTGGAAACGGGATAAGGAGAAAACGATATGTTCAGAGAAATGCGGCGCTTTAAACAGCAGATCGGCAGGGAAAAATGTATCGAAATTCTAAAGAAACAGCCCAGGGGCGTGCTTTCCGTGCTGGGCGACGACGGATACCCGTACGGGATCCCGCTTAATCACTGGTATTCGGAAGAAGAGAATAAGCTCTATTTCCACTGCGCGAAGGCCGGTCATAAGCTCGACGCCATCAAAACGTGCGACAAGGTAAGCTACTGTGTGATGGACGAGGGCTTCCGAAACGCCGGCGAATGGGCGCTGAACATAAGCAGCGTGATCGTGTTCGGTCGGATGCACGTCGTCGAAGACGAGGAGAAAAAGCGCGAAATCTGCATAAATCTCACGAGGAAGTTCACGGACGACGAGGAGTACCTTCAAAAGGAACTGGCAAATTCGTTTTCCCGGGTGGCCTGCCTTGCGCTCACGATAGAGCACATGAGCGGCAAACTGGTCAACGAATCGTAGCGCATAAGTCTTGGGACGGGAAAGGGGAAAGCACCATGGACATCATCAGCCGTTTTGACCCGG
>JAEEGL013690529.1_pt1 | contig 16545 bp, 15 predicted proteins | sample 9134231 | NCBI WGS metagenome assembly JAEEGL01 (sample SAMN16246548, study PRJNA631951) | gut metagenome | biome: gut microbiome; feature: rumen; material: fiber-attached | host: Bos | place: Iran: Karaj | collected 2018-10
ATAATCTGATGGTTGACACGATGCATATAGTTGCTGTTGCTGGCATCGGTCGGCAGGTCTTTGAACGTATCGTGGTTATCGATGAAGGTCACCGCATAGCGTTTGAAACGGTAATCCCAGATGAGACCTTCATACTTGAGTGCGCGGAAACTGTGGCCACTTTCGTCATTGAAAGCCTGACGGATCTGCTCCTGCAAGGGGAAGTCAAATGCGGCACTCTGGAAACCGCCCTCGTCATAAACACCCTTAATCCACGACATGATATCACCGGAAGTACCCCAGAACTCACCTACCGAGAACGTAGGACGAACCTGGGCATTATAGTAAGCGAAGTGTTTCGGTTCAAAGCCGCGTGCATAGTCGTAGCGGAAACCGATGTACCCCAACTCATCCTTCAGGTAGCGCAGGTAGGTAAGCACTTTCTGCTGAGTGGCGGGATTATGGTGGTCAATGTCACGGGCCCATGGTCCCTTGCCGGCATCGCCGCCGCAATCATAGTTACCACTACCCAATCCGCTCTCATCATCGCAGCACAGGTCAATGCATTTGCCATTCTCATCCCAAGCCCATTGGATGCTGTAGGTCTTGCCTGTAGTCGGGCCGATGACATTGACTTCATCGACGAAGTCGGCAGCAAATTCCTGCCCACTCCATGTGCTCAATCCACCCTTGTGGTTAGCGACCACGTCCTCCATGGCACCTGTTCCTGCAGCCTTGTAGGCACTGATGAGGTTGATCAGCTCACTCTCGGTACCGAAGTAGCTCTTGGGTTCCCATGTCGTGCCGTTGACTTCATAAGTCTCTCCACGGTTATGGTCAAGGTAGAATACGGGAACAAAGCCCATGCAATCCGGGTTGTTGATGGTATCACCCCATCGGGTGCACACCCACATACCGTTATGCCCAGCACGCCACGCCTCACCTTCGGTGGTGAAAACAGTCTTGTCCGAGCACACGGTGGCACCGCTTTGCGGCAGCCACAACAGGTCAATATAGGGAGCGATATTGTCCTTCTGGTTCAGCAACTCGACCCAGTTAGTGACGGGTACATACCACTCATCATTTTCGCCCCATCCAGCACCATACATGGTGGCCATCGTCTGGTTTGAATGGCCTTCAGCAGGACGGAAACTATCCCAGAAAAAGCCCTGTAGCACAACGCCTCCATACTCCGAAGGCCATCCCTGGGCCATCAAGCCCAGCGATGACAACAAGGCCAAAGTCATTAATGTGTAAATCTTTTTCATAAGCCTAAACAATTAGTTGGTAATTAATCTGTTATCTATCATCATTTTGGTTATGGCCACCTTCCTCGGCAGCGACCATCTTTATACCCGCAAATATAGAAAATATTCCTAACACCAAGAATAACGATTTTAAACTTTTTTTAAAATAAACGATTTACTTGCTTGCTTGTCTAAAAATATGTGTAATTTAGCAGGTTGAAACAATGAAAATGAAACGTGTACTCATAGCATTGGCTGCCGTCTTGCTCACGGCAGGAAGCATGTGGGCCAAGGATGACGAGATTATCGTCACCCGACAGCTTACCACGGGACAGCGCAACAGTCTGCCCGAGAAAACCATATCCATCGAGACCAAGCGGCTGGTATTTAACAAGAAGGCCGATGCGGGACTCACCGACGCCATCACCAGCATGATGGACACCATCGCCCAGGAGGATTACCAGAACCGCACTTTTGTGCTGATGATGGAACCCAGGAACGATGGCGAGGTGGCTATTGCGGTGCAGAGCGATGATATAGTCACACGTGGCAGACAAGACGCTTCCATATACTATGGGGTCATTGACCACAATCGCTACCACTTTGTGGTGCTCACGGGTAAGACCAACGGCGCATTACTGGATCAGACCTTCAAGCGTCAGGGCAAGGTGAAGTTCGTGCAGGAGTTCGAGTTTGTGGACTTCAAGACACCCAACTACCCCACCAACGTCATCGGCAGTTGGCGACCCGGCATGGGGTTGAAGTGGCTCACGGTCATCATCAACGAGAACCCCGACGAGGACCGCGAAGCATTCCCATAACCCAGAGCAGAATCAAAAACACAATAAAACAATGGACGAGAACCCTAAAAACAACCGGAATTATGTAATCGCCATCGGACGCCAGTTTGGCTGCGGTGGCCGTGAGGTGGGCCAGCGTGTAGCCCAGCTGCTCGACATCAACTACTTTGATAAGCAGTTGCTGCTCGAGGCATCCAAGGCCAGCGGCATCCACCCCGAGATGTTTGAGGCTGCCGACGAGCGCACCCCCAAGTTCTTCCCTAGCCTGTGGCCCTTAAACCTGGCCATGGCGGGCTCTACTTTTGGAGGTGAGATTCCCATGAGCGATGATTCCATCTATAAAGCCCAATGCCAAGTCATGAGAGACCTTGTTGACCGCAAGTCTTGCGTCATTGTGGGACGTACGGCCGACTATGTGCTACGTGACTATTGCCCTGTAATCAGCGTGTTCCTCCATGCCCCCATCGACGACCGCACCAAGCGCATCATAGCACGGGGTGACTGTGACACACGGGAAGCAGCCGAGAAACGCAGCGACAAGGTCAACAAACTGCGCGCCGAGTACTATAATTTCTATACCGACAAGTTATGGGGCCATGCCGACAGTTATGACCTGTGTATCGATTCCAGCCTGTTAGGCATTGAGGGCACCGCCCAGTTCATCGTCGAATTCGTTAAGCAAAGGCTGGGGTAACAAGCCCTAAGGCGTGATTGACAGGAGAGTCATCTGGATTGCCTTGGTGATGCTGTTAGCGGGTGTGACACCCCTTGCGGCACAAGTGAGCGTTGACCATTATCGGAGCGACGGCTCTCGCTATGTGTGTTCCAAACAGGAAGTGATGTACGATGACTATTTTCATGCCGCACTTTTTGCCGTTTCAGCTACTGTCAACGATATCGGGATGGTGACGTTTTCGCTCGAGGTCACCTATCAGGAAGGTTTGCTTCATGTCTCGCAGGGCGATAGTCTGACGCTCGTATTGCGCGGCGGAGATCGCGTTGTGCTGAAAACCGACCGAGACCTCACGCGTGATAACATTGCCAAGCGCCACTTCCGCGACCGCAACGAGTACTATGTGACATGCCATTACTCAATGAGCACCTATGACATCCAGCGCATCACCCGCAACCGAGTGACAAAAATATCATCCCAGACCGACAAGCTCACCTTCGACAGGAAACTCGACAAGTTCCAGGATCGCTTCAGGCGGCAGTTCACTGCCGTCTACCGCTACCTGATGGAACCAAAACGATAAGTCAGCAACCATAATAAGAGTAAAACGACAAGCGCAACAAAATTGTTGCGCTTGTCGTTTTAACTTATCGTGTATGTGTTATTGACGTTTTATTTCACCTTCAGGACCTTGCCCTCTTCGATGGTACTGCTGGTCAGACCGTTGAGTTTCTTGAGTTGCTCTACAGTCGTACCGGTTCGGGAAGCGATCTTACCCAGGTTGTCACCTTTCTGCACCTTGTAGGTCGAACGGCTGTTCTCACGGCTCTCCTTAGTGGACTTGCGGGTGCTGGCAGTAACCTGAGGCTGCTCCTTCTTGTTGTTACGGCTCTTGTTGGCAGTCTCTTTCTCTTCAGGAGCTACACTTTTCTTAGCGGCGGCATAACGCTTGCTGGGCGCATAGTCGCGAGCCTTGGTGTAATTGCTCTTGGAGAAGGTATAGCTGTCGGTGTGGGTGCAACGGTTTGCAAAGTCAAAGATGGCCTCCGGGTTGATAGCATAACCCATAAAGCGAGTCTCGAAGTGCAGGTGAGGACCAGTGCTGCGACCGGTATTGCCACTCAGTGCAATGGGTTGTCCTGCCTTGACATACTGGTCAGGCTTCACAAGGAAACGGGAAAGGTGGCCATAAACAGTCTCCAGACCGTTCTCGTGACGTACAATCACATAAAAACCGTATCCGCCACGCTCAAAGCGGGTCAGACGAACGCGGCCCGAGAAGGCAGAGTAAACGGTGTCACCCACGGCAGCACGCAGGTCAATACCCTTGTGGGTGCGGCCGAACTGGGGACGATAGCCGTAGTGACTGGTCACATAGTTACCCTTGATGGGCATAACATAATGACGAACGTCAAGCACCTTGGTGTTAGGTACGTTGGCGTCCTTATAGCAGTTGACGAGGTTGCTCTCCCAGCCTTCGGTGTAGATATCAGGTTCGGGCTCACATTCCTCATACAGGTCAGCAGCATATTTCTGGGCTTCCTGGACACGGATCTGGTCCTTTACGCGGTTCTGCTTAGCGAGCAAGTCGCTATGCATCCTGCTGAAATTAGAAGCCGATTGCATATTCTGAGCCGATATGCTAAGCGCAAAAAGGGTTATCGCCGTCAAGGCGAAATATAATCGTTTTATATTCATTTCTGGTAATTTTCTAAGTCTATTTGTTTTTAAGAACGCCCAAAATTACACTTTTATTTTATAAGGGGAGGCAATAATTGTGCTAAAAAGTGTAAAGTTTGGTTTCCAATCCTAAACGAAGCGACGCAATGCACTGAAATTCAGAGAAATAAAAAATTCACAAATGCAAACAGTTTCAATTCCAAAATTTGCCTTTTGAGGATTACATCCATGATGCCTTCTCCTGACTTAAAAGAGGATGTGTTGATGCTATTGAAGGTTTTTGCCAATAGCATCAACACTCCTTAATATGTTATGCCACAATTACATCTACATGATCATGGCATGATTGACCAGTGTCAACTGTGATCAATCCCAGGAATTGGAAACGCTGATCAGGTTGGTCGTGCCGGTCGAGTTCACAGGAGTCGTGACGCTGATGCCCGACGGCAGCGTATTGCCCACGATAATCACATCATTGGAACTGGTCACCTTGATCAATTCACTCGGTGCTGAGGTCACGCTTGAGACCGTATTCTTGGTAAGCACCACATCATCAAGATACTTGCCAGCAAACAAAGAAGACTTCAGTCCCGAAACTTTGTTGTTTGAAATCATCAGGCCGCCGCCTTTATCACTTGACGTAGCCTTTAGGAAATCAAATACATAGCTCGTGATATTGCTGAACTGGTTGTTCCTGATGATATTGTAAGTTCCGGCTGTGCCAAACTCCTCGTCACTGCATCCATGATGAAACAGGTTGATCTTGTTGCCGTCAACAATGACATTGTTAACACCCTGGCAGAAGAAGATACCTGCACCACGCACGGTATTTCCTGTCAATGTATTGGTGGCAAGAATCGCATTGCTAAAGAAGGTTCCCATGTGGATACCGTGCATCGCGCTATTCTCGATCACGCAATCCTTCACGATGAGGTTGCCCTCGCCCTGGTCACTGATGCCGTCAAACGAGGAATTGATGATCTTGCAGTTTGTAATGATGTGGTTATAGGTATGCGAATTATAAGCCACATTCAACCTGGCAGAATTCGAGTACGGGTCAAAATGGATGCAACCGTTGCACCAGCTCATCGGCTCATTGGTCTGACGGTTTCCGTCGATACAAAGGTCGTGGATATAGACACCGATACACTCATCTTTGGACCAGGAACGGAAAACAGCATAGGACGTGCTCAACACGCAATTGACCGGATGATTTTTCACAGCGCCGTAATGGTTGCCGACATGATTCAACGAACTCTCAAAGGTGACTTTGTTGTTGACCGAGTCAATGGCAGTAATCACGCCATAGGAGCAGTCACGGGCCGATCCGCTACCATTCGTGTAATTATTGTAGTAATCACTGACGTACATTGCGTCGCCCACCTCATAGCCATCAATACCGTCAAGGGTGGCGACATTGGTATCAACGGTGAGCACCTCAGTCAGTTTGTGCCACGCGGCAGCTTTCTTCCTGATAATCGTCGATACGCCGTCACCATAGACCTCCATGCCACTTTTCAAGGGCATCGGGCGACGGATCAGATAGGTGCCGGCGGGAATGTAGAGCGACACGTGCATCTCTGCAGCAGCGTCAAAGGCTTTCTCCAGTGCCTCGGTGTCATCGGTCACTCCGTCACCCACTGCACCATAGTCTTTGGCCGAGATGCGACCGCGGCTCGACAGGTCAAAGCCCTCGGCCGACCCCTCGTTGGACAGCAAGTAGCTGATCAGGCTCGATACATCCGAGATGGCAGCTTTACCGTCACCATTCACATCCGGATAAACGCTCTGCGCTTCAGCGGTATAGGACGGTAACATGATTGCTATAACGCAAGCAATAATGCCCCATTTTAAAAAATGATTATTCATATTGACTAATTTTACAATAAAAAAAAACATGATACTATTATACTTATTGATAATTCCAATCTTTTAACTGATGAGACCCCAGTTAACCTGCTTGTCAAAGATCTCCTTGATGTGAGCAGCCATCTTGACGCCCCAAGGCGTTTCCAGGCGTGGATCGTCACGCAGGTAATCCTCTGCAGCGATGCGGGCCATTTGGACAATCTGGCCGTCCTGGGCAAGGTTGGCAATGTGCAGATTGAAGGCGATGCCGCTCTGCTGGGTTCCCTCCATGTCACCGGGTCCGCGCAGTTTCATGTCCTCCTCGGCGACAACAAAGCCGTCGTTGGTCTGAGTCATCACCTGCAAGCGGTGACGCGTATCACGCCCCAGGTCGCTGCGAGCCATGAGGATACAGTAACTCTGGTCGGCGCCACGCCCCACCCTGCCGCGCAACTGATGCAGCTGTGACAGGCCAAAGCGCTCGGCATCCTCGATGACCATGACCGACGCGTTGGGCACATTCACACCCACTTCAATGACGGTGGTTGCTACGAGGATATGGGCCTTACCCGTCGCGAACAGCATCATCTGATGATCCTTCTCGGCAGGTTTCATACGGCCATGCACCATCGCCACGTTATAATGCGGGAACACGTCACACACCTGCTCATAGCCCTGTTCCAGCGCATGCAGGTCAAGTTTCTCATTCTCCTCAATGAGGGGATAGACGATATAGGCCTGACGCCCCTCTCGCAGTTGAGACCCGACGAACTGATACATCTTGAAACGGTCGGGCTCATGCTTGAGCACCGTGGTCACTGGTTTGCGGCCCGGCGGCAACTCATCGATAATCGACACGTCAAGGTCGCCATAGACCGTCATCGCCAGCGTCCTGGGGATAGGCGTCGCCGTCATCACCAGCACATGGGGAGGAGCAGTACGGTTCTTGCTCCACAGGCGGGCACGTTGGGCTACACCGAAGCGGTGCTGCTCGTCAATGACGGCAAGCCCCAGGTTGTGGAACTGCACCGTGTCCTCAATCAGGGCATGGGTTCCGATGAGGATCTGCAACTCGCCACTCAACAACGCCTCATGGATGACGGTGCGCTCCTTTTTGCGCGTCGAACCGGTCAACAGCGCCACCTTTACGCCGATGGCATCGGCCATCGGCTTGATGGTCTCCAAGTGCTGCCCTGCAAGAATCTCGGTGGGCGCCATAATACATGCCTGATAGCCGTTATCCAGCGCTATCAATGCCGTCATAAAGGCGACAATCGTCTTGCCGCTGCCCACGTCGCCCTGCAAGAGGCGGTTCATCTGCTTGCCGCTGCCCATGTCTTGACGCATCTCGCGGATAACGCGTTTCTGTGCCCCGGTGAGCGGGAATTGCAACACATTATTGTAGAAGTCATGGAAATAGGCACCCACGCGACTGAACACGTGTCCCACCAGGCGGCGGGTGCTTCCCTTGATATAATGCAGGATATTGAGTTCCAGAAAGAACAGCTCCTCAAACTTGAGGCGGAACTGCGCCTGCTGCAACGAATGTTGGTCAACGGGCAGATGGATATTGCGCAACGCCTCGGCAAGCGGCATCAAGTGATAACGTTGCATCAGTTCTGGTGGCAATGTCTCATCGATGTGCTGCACGCCGGGAGTGTTGAGCAGATTGACCACAAGCTTGTGGATCGCCCTTGAGGTAAAGGAGCGGTTGCGCAGCACCTCGGTCAGGTTATACACGCCCTGCAGGCCCTGCATCACGTTCTCTTGACCGGCAATGTCAATCTCGGGATGGACGATGTTCAGGTGGTTATTGAACATCGACGGCTTGCCGTAGAGGATGTATTGGGTTGACGTGTTATAGGTCTTTTGAATCGAGGCGACTCGGTTGAACCAGACGATCTCAATCGTCCCCGTTCCATCGGTGAACAACGCTTGTAGGCGGCGTTTGCGTCCCTCGCCCGCTGTGGTGAAGGTCAAGAATCGACCCCGCAACTGAACGGCAGCCTCGTCACCGCGAAGTTCACGCACCTGATTGACGATGCTACGGTCGATGTAACGGAAGGGGAAATAATACAGCAGGTCATAGTAGGTCGAGATGCCCAATTCCTTCTTGAGCAACTCGGCACGCTTCGGTCCCACGCCGTGCAGGTACTGTATGTCAGTATGACGCAGGTCAGGCATCTTGATTCAGGAGATATTCGGCAAGGGCCAAATCCATGGGACGGGTAATTTTCAGATTCTTCGGTTCACCCTCCACAAGGGCAACACTGTGCCCGGCACGCTCAACAACCGAGGCATCGTCGGTAAACGTCGGCTCAAAAGGCTGGGAATAAGCATCCAGCAGCAACTGTGCGCCAAACGCCTGAGGCGTCTGCACGGCACGCAGCGACGAGCGGTCCATTGCATGGCTCGTCTCGCCCATGACCTGTCGCACCGAGTCATTCAGCATAACGACAGGGATTGCGGCACCGCTCTTTCGTGCCTCATCAAGGACTCGGCCGATGAGACCCAGCGAAGCCAACGGCCTCACGCCGTCGTGCACGGCAATCACGTCAATGCCAGCAGGATCGTCGATGCTGTCAAGCGCATTTTTCACGCTATGCCAGCGTGCCTTGCCACCCGCCACCACACGATGTTGCACCGAGAAAGCATATTGGTCACACAGTTCGCGCCACAGTCCAAACTGGTCGGCAGGCAAGGTCACGACAAGTTCGTGATCCACACCACACAGGGCCTCTTCAAAGGCCACAATGGTGCGCATCAAAATCGGCTTGCCTCCCAGCACGAGGAACTGCTTGGGAACCTCTGCCCCAAACCGCGTCCCACTGCCGCCAGCCACTATGATCACTACCGTCTTCATCTAAGTCATCTCATTTGAGGCCACAAAGTTAGTGAGAAATTTAAAAAGGAACCTTAAGCCTCGGCTTAAAATTCCTTTTTTAATTTTAATTATGTATTGATGTCACTGAGCGGTTACTCGGCTGACATAGCCAGTCTGAATCCGATGCCATTGGCCTTTTTGTTGGAACCATAGCGGTAAGTAACACGGCATTTGTCGGCACCTGTCGTCCAGCCACCGCCACGATAAACATGGTCAGTACCTACAATCGGACCTGTCGGGTTGGTCTGGGCCTCGCCAGTATAAGGCTTATACCAATCCTGGCACCACTCCATCACATTGCCACTCATGTCATAAAGGCCCAACTCGTTAGGCTGTTTGGTGCGAACCGTTTGTGTAGAGAAAAATTCACCATTTTGGTCTGTCAAATTATACCAAGCCACCTCGTCAACATTGTCGCTGCCTACATACAGGTAGCCCTTGCTCTTGTTGCCGCCGCGTGCCGCAAATTCCCACTCAGCCTCGGTGGGCAGACGAAAGTTGGTGCCCAAAAGGGAATTCAGACCAGCGATGAAACTTTGACATTCATCCCAAGAGACTTTTTCGACGGGTCGCCGCAGGTCTTCAACAAAGCCATTGCGACTAGAATGCCAACTGGGGTTATCCATCATTAGGGCGACCCACATTTCCTGGGTTACCTCAAATTCACCGATCCAATAATCGGATAATGTCACCTCATGAGCCGGTTTCTCGTTGTCGAGCGCACAGGTATCTTGCTCGTTGGTAGCGCCCATGGTAAACGTGCCACCCTTGACCTTGACCATCTTGAAAGACACCATATCATAGATATCGTAGTACTTCACTTCGGGCTTCTCCTCAGGCTCCGGCTCACTAGTCCATTCACCTGTCAAGAGATAATTGATCAACACCGTTACGTCCTTAATCGTCACCTGATTATCCCCATCGGCGTCACCACGCATGTAGTTATCATCGGCCACCGCCTGGAACGGAGCGGTCATCACGGTAAAAAGACACAATAATAAAACACAAGGTTGTACAATCTTTTTCATTTAATACTTTTAGATTTGATGGTTTATACATGTTTCAACAAAAACGCGGCAAATGTACTACTTTTTCGGCAATACTATGCAGGATTTTAGGTTTGGCGTATAAAAATTTAAAAAGGAACCTTAAGCCTCGGCTTAAAATTCCTTTTTAGGTTTCAAATAGGTAAAATTTCTAAGGTAAAAAAGATTGTTTCAGGTTTATGGCGCAAATGTATAGCCATTTTTTGAACCATGAACACAATTCTTTTATGTTTTACAGCATACTTTTTCAACTGTACACTGATTTCATCAGATTTTTCACAGTTTTCTTAGCAGTTGAAATAGCTATCTTTCAGCGAGATAAATAGCCTATTTAAACTTTATTAAGAATAACCGTTAAACAATTCTAATAGCCTACCCAGACCTTATTCCTTGTAATGTCGAAGCTCAAATTTGCCGTCAGTATCCAGCACGACATAGGTGCACAGCGTGATCCAGTCACCAAGAAAGATCACAGGAGGAACACCGTCCTGCTCGTTGATTCGAGCGATGTGGAGGTGACCAAAGACAAAGGCTTCAACATCAGGATGTGACACATGATACTCCCGCGAGAAGTCCAGCAGGCGCTCGGCGGCACGGTGCGAAATGGCCCTTAACTTGTCTGGGGAACGCTTCGTCCGGTTCTCGTTCGACCATCCCGTGGCGATGGGATAAGTCCAGCGGGGATGTATCGAGGCATACAGCCACTGACACACTGGGTTATGGAAGCACCAGCGCGTGAAGCGATACATCACCGGCTGCACACCCACATCGTCGCCATGCGAAATCACGATGCGCTTCCCCTGGGTCACCACCTCGGTGCAGCCCGTGAGAACCGTCAGCCCGATCTGGTCGCGCAGGTAGTCAAACAACCACACGTCATGATTGCCCACCACCCACGTGATTTTTACACCGTCATCGGCCAGTTCGGCAAGTTTGCCCAGGAAGCGGATGTAGCCCCTCGGCACCACATACTTATATTCATACCAGTAGTCCAGAATATCGCCCAGCAGATACAGCTCAGCGACATCCTCCCTGATGCTCTCCAGAAAACGGCACACACGACGTTCACGCTCAAGCGGGTCGTTCATGTACTTCGCCCCCAGGTGCAGGTCTGATATAAAATATGTATTCTTGCCCTTCATTGAATATCAAGACGTTAGCCGCCAGATGCAAGCAGACACCAACTCCTCACTCCTAACTTCTAACTCCTAACTTAAAAATCACATCATGCCAAGCTCAAGCTTAGCCTCATCGGTCATCATGCGCGGGTCCCACTCCGGCTCAAACACCAGGTTGACCGTAGCGCTGGCCACGCCGTCGACGCTCTCCACCTTCTGCCTCACGTCCTCAAAGATAAAGTCGGCAATCGGGCAGTTCGGGGCAGTCAGCGTCATGTCGATGTCCACATGACCATCATCGTTAAGGTCTATCTTGTAGATCAGGCCCAGGCTGTAAACGTCAACGGGCAACTCAGGGTCATAGACCGTCTTCAACATCTTGACGATGTCTTCTTCAATCTTCAATTTCTGTTCTTGTTCCATAACTGGCCGCAAAATTAATCCATTTTCTCCAAAACATCACCACTAATCATCTAAAAATAAAAATCAACTTGAGGGCAACTTTTTTTCTCATGGACGCAAAAATATCAAAACTGGTGAAAAACAAAAAATTTTATAAAAAATGCTGATTATTAGTGCCTAATTGAAAAAAAAGGACTATTTTTGCAGGCGCAAAATCGATAGGGGCTCATTTTCTGGGCGCTTTTTATTTGTCTGCACAAGTCAAAACGCGCTCGGCAAGTACCTATCTTTCAAGCATTTAGAGAAATATATTATTTAATTTTTTCAAAACATTAAATTAAAAAGATACTACAATGACTAAAGCAGAAATCGTAAGAGAGATTGCTAGTTCCACCGGACTTGACAAAGCATCGGTTTTGGAAACTGTTGAAAAATTCATGGACGCCGTTAAGGATTCTCTCGCTAATGGCGAGAATGTTTACCTGCGTGGTTTTGGCAGCTTCATCGTGAAGACCCGCTCGCAGAAGACCGCCCGCAATATCAGCAAGAACACTGTCATCATCATCCCCGAGCACAAGATCCCGGCTTTCAAGCCCGCTAAGGTGTTCATGGACCAGGTGAAGTAAACCTCACGTTGTTGACAGCATCACATAATTCACAATTAACATTTTACTGATATGCCTAACGGAAAGAAACGCAAAGGCCACAAGATGGCAACGCACAAGCGCAAAAAAAGACTGCGCAAGAACCGTCACAAAAACAAGAAGTAATCGCGTAGTCAACCAGTGACGACTGTGAATAGCAGGAACAAACGAATTGGCGCGCTCGATGAGTGACCTGACGATTGCGGACTGGATCCGCATCAGGAAGCCTCATCACGTCAATTGGTTTGCTCCTGTTTTTATTCAAGAGGGCTACAGCCAAGCTGCCACCCCTCACTCGCTCCCCTATCCTCGCAATGCCGCGCGGCAACGTGTCCAGCGGGACACACAACAGCCAGCCGCCAGCACACTGCAGTTTTATATATCACATTTTAATAATAATATATAAACCATTTCTTTTTATTGTTTTTTCACTCACCATTCTACGATGAGAAGTGAATTAGTAGTTGACGTTACGCCCAGAGACATGACAACGGCTTTACTCGAAGATGGCCGACTCGTGTCTTTGCAGCGGGAGACAAGAGATGCCTCCTATGCTGTGGGCAACATCTACCTCGCCAAGGTAAAGAAACTCATGCCGGGACTCAACGCCGCGTTTGTTAACGTCGGACATCCCAAGGACGCTTTCCTTCATTACCTTGATTTGGGGTCACAGTTCAACACCTTCGCTCAATACATCAAGACGGTACGGGAGAATCCCAACAAACGGCCATTAAGCATCAGCAAAGTCAAGAACCAGCCCGACACCAACAAACACGGCAGTGTTTCAGACGTGCTCACTCAGGGACAGGAACTGCTGGTGCAGATCGCTAAAGAGCCCATCTCGACCAAGGGGCCCAGGTTGACCACCGAAATCACCTTCACAGGACGTTTCCTCGTGCTCAGCCCATTCAATGACCGCATCTCGGTTTCACAAAAAATCAAGGACCACGCCGAGAAAACAAGATTGCGCCGACTCATCGAGAGCATGAAACCCAAGAACTTCGGGGTCATCGTGCGCACTTCTGCCGAAAACAAACGGGCCGCCGAACTCAACAACGAGCTTCGTGTTCTGCTCAAAGCATGGGACGACACCATAGCAAAACTGCAACAGGCCACACCACCTTCACTCGTCTATGAGGAAGAAAGCCGTGCCGTCGGCGAAATCAGGGACATCTTCAATCCCGAGTTCGAGAGCATACAAGTCAACAATGCCGAGGTGTATGAGCAAATCAGTGACTATGTGACCCAGATAGCCCCCGAGCGCAGCGATATCGTCAAACTTTACAGCGACGACATGCCGATTTTTGACAAGTTCGGCATCACCAAGCAGATTAAATCGTCGTTCGGAAAGACGGTATCCTTCAAATCGGGCGCATACATAATCGTAGAAAGCACCGAAGCTCTTCATGTCATCGATGTCAACTCGGGCAATAGGTCGAGAACCAGTACCGACCAGGAGAGCAACGCATTGAACGTGAACCTGCTCGCAGCCGACGAGATTGCCAGGCAACTGCGCCTGAGAGATATGGGCGGCATCATTGTGATTGACTTCATCGATATGGCTAAGGCCGAGCATCGTACCGAACTCTACAAGCACATGCGAGAAGTGATGCAGAAAGACCGTGCACGACACAACATCCTGCCACTGAGCAAATTCGGACTGATGCAGATCACAAGACAACGAGTACGCCCTGCACTCGACATTGCAACCGCCGAGACCTGCCCCTCCTGCGGAGGAAAAGGAGAAGTTCAACCTTCACTGCTTTTTACCGATATGCTGAAAGACAAGATTGATTACCTTGTCAACACGCTCAAAGTGAACAGCTTCATTATGTATGTCCATCCGTTTGTCGATGCCTATCTCAAGAAAGGGATTGTGAGCGAATACTGGAAATGGCGCAGGGAATTCAAGCGCAAATTCCGCATCCTGCCCGACCAGTCACTCAACTACCTCCAGTACAAGGTCATCGACAAAGACCGTAACGAAATTGACCTTAAAGAAGAAAAAGACACCAGCAGCAGCGAGACGTCCAAGAAAGAACGACGCTCCAAACACCGCGCTGCAGCTGCCGACGCTGAAGAAGAAGAAAGCCAGCAATGACCTTATAGTGTCATCGCTTGACACCGACATCACGACCGCCCTGCACAATACCGTGAGGTCGGTCTTTTTTTAATAACATATTTGCGTTAAATTATGTGAAACACAACCCTTTTTCATATTTATAAATTATATTTGCAACCAAAATTCTACTTTAACATTAACAACTTAATTACAATCAACTTAACCAATGAAGAAACCAACAGCTAAAACAGCTAAGAAGGACATGAGCAAGCCCAATCCTCTGGGCGCAAAAACCAAGAGTTACATCGCAATGGAAGAGCGCTACGGCGCCCACAACTATCATCCGCTGCCCGTCGTATTGAAGAAGGGTAAGGGCATCTACGTCTGGGACGTGGAGGGCAAGAAGTACTTCGACTTCCTCTCAGCCTACTCCGCAGTCAACCAGGGTCACTGCCATCCCCGCATCGTCAAGGCTCTCAAGGATCAGACCAACAAGCTGTGTCTGACCTCACGCGCTTTCTACAACGAGGCTTTCTGCGAGTATGAGAAGTTCATGCACTCCTACTTTGGCTATGACAAAGTGCTGCCCATGAATACTGGTGCCGAGGGCGTTGAGACCGCCCTGAAGCTCGCCCGCCGCTGGGGTGTTGTCAAGAAAGGCATCGACAACGATAAGGTAAAGATCATCTGCTGCGAGGGCAACTTCCACGGACGCACCGTGACCGTGATCACCATGAGCAACGACCCCGACAGCTATGCCAACTACGGTCCCCTGACCCCCGGTTTCATCCGCATCCCCTACAATGATGCTGATGCACTCGAGAAGGCTCTCAAGGAGCATGGCAAGGAAGTTGCCGCCTTCATCGCCGAGCCTATCCAGGGCGAGGCTGGTGTCTTCGTTCCCGATGACGGCTACCTGAAGAAATGCTTCGACCTGTGCCACGAGCACAACGTGCTCTTTATCGCCGACGAGGTGCAGACCGGTATCGCCCGCACGGGTAAGATGCTGTGCTCACAGCACGACGGCATCCGTCCCGACATCGTCATCCTGGGTAAGGCCCTCGGTGGTGGCGTGCTGCCCGTATCGGCTTGCCTTGCCGACGATGACATCATGCTCAACGTGAAGCCCGGCGAGCACGGCTCGACCTTCGGCGGCTTCCCCCTGGCAGCCCGCGTTGCCGTTGAGGCCTTGAAGGTGGTGAAGGACGAGAAGCTCGTTCAGAACGCCGAGAAGATGGGTAAGATCTTCCGCGAGGAGATCGAGAAGATCAACTCACCGTTTATCGTGCAGGTGCGCGGTCGCGGTCTGTTGAACGCCATCGTTACCAAGCCCGTCGAGGGCAAGACCGCTTGGGACATCTGCCTCAAGCTGCGTGACAACGGTCTGCTGGCTAAGCCGACCCATGACCACATCATCCGCTTCGCTCCCCCCTTGTGCATCACCAAGGACGAGCTCATGGAGGCCATCGACATCATCAAGAAGACCTTCGAACAGATGTTCGGATAAATCTATATTCAAGTGTCGCAAGCTTATGGCTTGTGACACTTGAAGTTTAGAGTTTAGAGTTTAGGGTTTAGAGGCTCTGGCTCTATTTACAAACAACTATTTTCAACAAAAAAACAAAAACCAAAAACTAGAAACTAGAAACTAGGGACTAGGAACTAAAAAACTCAATAAAATGAATAACGCTGTTATCAATTTCCCCCTTCCCGCCAATGAGCCGGTGAAGGCCTATATGCCAGGTTCCCCCGAACGTGAAGCCCTCATGCAGGAGCTGGAGCGCCAGAGCAACATCGTGGTTGACATCCCCATCATCATCGGTGGTCAGGAAATCCGCACCGGTGACACGGGCACTGTCACCTGCCCCCACGACCACAAGCACGTGTTGGCCACCTACCACAAGGTGGGCAAGAACGAGATCAAGATGGCTATCGATGCCGCTATGAAGGCATGGAAAGAGTGGAGCCGCACACCGTGGACCACCCGCGCCGCCATCGTCATGAAGATGGCCGAACTGCTCGCCACCAAGTACCGTCCCATCATGAATGCCGCCACGATGCTGGGCCAGAGCAAGAACATCTACCAGGCCGAAATCGACTCGGCTTGTGAGACCATCGACTTCTTCCGCTACAATGTGCACTATGCCAGCAAGATCTACGGC
>JAEEGL014735335.1_pt1 | contig 16545 bp, 16 predicted proteins | sample 9134231 | NCBI WGS metagenome assembly JAEEGL01 (sample SAMN16246548, study PRJNA631951) | gut metagenome | biome: gut microbiome; feature: rumen; material: fiber-attached | host: Bos | place: Iran: Karaj | collected 2018-10
ACCTTCTTGAATTTAGCGGCCGTTTCCTTCATCTGTTCATCAGACAAAACGGGAGTCAAAATGAAAACGGTTTCGTATTGATTCATAATGAATTTAAAATGTTTATAAATGTTATTTTGCAAAATGCGGATGCAAAGGTACTAATTTTCTTTGAACTATGAACTTTGAGCTTTGAACTTTATGTTTTCTTTAACGGTTTTTAATACTTTTCGCCTGATTTTGCAAGTTTTACGTGCATGATGATGCCTATAATGATGATAATGAGACCGATGAGTAGCACAATATTACTACTCGTCCATCCCACCAGATAGGCTATAATCAGAAAGAGGGCGCCGATGATTACCAGCGCCACTCCTGTCAGTTGTCTTATATTGTTCATTCTATCTCTTCCGGAGTAATGAGCTTATATCCTTTACCATGAATATTGATGATCTCAATTTGAGGATCATCCTTCAGATGCTTACGCAGCTTTGTGATATACACATCCATCGAACGGGCATTGAAATAGTTGTCATCAATCCAGATGGTCTTCAGGGCGAAGTCACGCTGCAGAATCTCGTTGGCATGGCTGCAGAGTAGTGCCAGCAGCTCGTTCTCCTTGGTAGTCAGTTTGCGCTGTTCGTCACCGATGCAGAGCAGCTGCTTTTGGGTGTCGAAGGTAAACTGTCCAATATGATAGAGTGTCGACTCCTTGCTCTTCTTTCCCTTGGTACGGCGCATGATTGCCTCAATACGGAATACGAGCTCTTCCATAGAGAAGGGTTTGGTGATATAGTCATCAGCACCGATCTTGAATCCCTCGAGGATATCCTCCTTCAGCGTCTTGGCTGTGAGGAAGATGATGGGCACGTCGAGGTTTGAAGAGCGGATCTCCTGAGCCAGGGTGAAGCCGTCTTTCTTCGGCATCATCACGTCGAGCACGCAGATATCGAACTTTGTCTTCAGGAAAGCCTTGTAACCAGCCTCACCATCAGCACACAACTCTGTAGCATAGCCCTTGGCCTGCAGATACTCACGAAGCAGCATTCCGAGGTTCTCGTCGTCCTCGCAAAGCAAGATTTTCAGTTTGTCGTCCATAATCGTCTTTATTTAAATTGTTAATACTATATTTTATTCTTTTGTTTCCTTAAGTATAGGCAGAGAGACCGTGAAGGTTGTACCCTTACCGAGTTCACTCTCGCACTTGATGTCGCCTTCGTGGAGATTGATGATTTTCTTCACGTATGCCAGACCGAGGCCAAAGCCCTTGACATCGTGAACATTACCGGTATGAACGCGATAGAACTTATCGAAGATCTTCTTCACATTCTCCTTCTTGATGCCCAAACCCGTATCACGGATGCTGAAGCAGAGACGATCCTTCTCGTTCCAGGTCTTGATATAGAGGTCGAGCGGCTCGTCGGGCTTGCGGTACTTCACCGCATTATCCATCAGATTTGTGATGGCATTCTGGAAATGCACCTCATCGACAAAGATGGCAGAATCGACAGCTTCAATCTCCGTATAAATCTTTCCGCCAGTATGTTCCACACGCAGTGAGAAAGTAGAGGCGATATTCTCAAGCAGCTCGTTGAGGTCGAGCTCCTTTTTCTTGAACGAAGCCGTCTTGCGATCGAACATCGACATCTGGAGCACTTTCTCCACGAGGAACCTCAGCCGCTTTGACTCATCGTTGATCACCCCGCCAAGGTGCTTCATCATCTGAGGGCTCTTGGTGACAGAGTCATCGTTCAGCATCTGGGCTGCCAACGAGATACTGGAAATAGGGGTCTTCAACTCGTGGGTCATGTTATTAATGAAGTCGTTCTTTATCTCAGAATAGCGTTTCTGTCTGAATATCACCACGATAGTAAATACGAAGGTGATGAGAAGCACGATGGTGAAGATCATCGATGGAATCATAAACCGTACGCTTGAGAAGATGTACGAGTTCATGTCGGGAAAATGAATCTTCACAATGCCCATCTTAGGAGAAGGGTCGTTGCGGAACAACACCTGGGTATAGGAGTACTCCTTGCCTTCTTCGGTATAGTCAGGACAGCGATAAACCTCCCGGCCGTCAGTGGTCTCGACAATCAAATGATAGGGTATGTTAATACCGTTGTTCAACAGTTCTGCATGGATATCCCTGTCGAGCAGCTTAAAGTTCACGCGTTCCTTAAGCGGCTTGTCGGAAGCTGTATAGAGGATGTTATACACCACCTCGTCGAGGAGGGCCTTCTGATAGACATATCTGTTGCGCACAATCTCCTGCAGAGACTTGGAAGCCTCAGATATCGAGTTCTTATCGGTGCGGAGGATCATTGCCTTTGGCACATTGGCCGGTTTGATGGCAAAGGTCTTCAACTCGAAGGACGAATACACAGTACCGTCATCGGCAGCCACCGCAAACTGGTGAGAGTGTCTGATCGTACCATCGAGGTCATCTATCATCACAGAATCCTGCTTATAAGCCTTACGCTCCGTCTCCTTGACGTCCTTTTCGAGATAGCGCAACGTCTCATTCATCTCCAGACTACGCGACGCCTGATAGAGACTGCGGTTGACAGACTCGTCGAACTGCTCTTTCTTCATCTTTGCCATCTGTTCGATGTACGAGAGCTGAAGCAGCAGAAGGCCGACGAATGCCAGTCCCATGATGGTCGCTATAATCCATATCGTACTTTTTTTCATTGTCTCTTATCCTTTCTGCCGGCAAAGGTAGGTAAAATATAAAAGAACAGTTATCTTTTTGTTAATTATTTCCGTTAAATTTAACGATATTAACAAAAATAACGGTTTTTAGTTTCCATTATTACAATTACACCAAGAAAAGCCTATATAAAGAAAGGCCTCGCAAGCGATGCGAGGCCTTTATCTTTATAAGAAAACGGGGTCATTCTGAAATGACTGAGAATGTCAGCTTCTCGTATCCCTCGAAATCATCGAACTGAACCTGGAAGTTGGCATACAGATAGTAGTTGCCGCCAGTGTTATGGGTATCCTTAATGGAATTGCTCTTTGCCAGAGCATTAAGGATCTGATTGTAAACGACCTTGTCGTTGTTCTCATCAGGAATCTGGATGGCCATAGAGGTCACCACCCCACCCTCAATCTTATAGGTGTAATCACCTGCAGCATACAACTGGAAATTCTCTGTCTCCAGAATTGTCTCCAACTCACCGACCTTCTCCACGAGCTCGTCGTAGGTGAGGTTAACGTGATTGATAGGCTCACGGTTCTCATCGAGTTTGATATAAGTAGTATCGATGTCATCCGGTCCGGCGACATTCTCCGTTGCATTTAACGTCATTGTACCGAGGAAGGCAAATGCTCCCATCAGTACGAGTTTCTTCATATTTTTCATCTCTCTCATCATTAATTCGCCTGCAAAGGTAGTAATTTATGAGATTCCAACCAACGGTTTACTACTTAAAATTTATAAAAATACAGAATTTATTGTTCTTTTTGACAAAAATCAACCCCGACAAGTATCAATTTGCAAACTTACTTCACCGGTTTGATAACGAAAGTGAAGTCGTAATCCTGATAAGGCATGAGATATTCTACCCGTGGCCAAGCACCCCAGGAGTTCACACAGCCGAGTCCCATCTGACGCTGCTGGATATGAACCTGAGTGAGTGGACGCTCAATGAGGTCGCCAGAGTGACGGCCTACCTTCTTATCCTTTACAGGACCATCGTCGAGATCTGACATAAGATAGTTGAGCGCACTGGCCTCCATAGGAGCATTTGAATAGAACTCCAAGCCCTTACCGTCCTTGTCAATCACACGGAACCAGCGGATGTCAGTATGGTTTCCTGACTCCTGAGGACGTATGTAGTTATAATATTCATCAGCCACCTTATTACTATATACACCGATAAACTCGCTCGCGTTTCTGTCGCAATAGTTCTCCACCGGACCACGTCCATAATATTTCACCTCATCGAACTGCTTTGGCATCTGGAGCTGCATGCCATAGCGGAACATCTGACTGACCTGTGCATCCTTATCGGTCTTCAACTGCTGACGTACGATGATCTCACCATCCTCAGTAAGCGTGTAAGTCATCTTCAGCTCTGCCTTCACATCAGGCATGTCGAATGTTGCCTCAACCTGGTTATCATCAACATCGATATCCTTGAGTTTCATCTGTGGGTTCTTCCATACACCGAACTTCTGCTGGAGCCATGCGCCATAGTCATTGTCAGTAGGAGCACGCCAGAACTCAGGCGTAACAGACTCACGGTCGACGAGCATCGGCTCACCGTCGACATCGATATAGTCAATCCATCCGCTCCACTTGCCGACAGTCAGTGTCGTGCCGGCAGCATCGAACTTAACGTAGCTCTCGGTCTCTTCCTTCTGAACCTTAGCCTCTTTTGCCTCAATCTCAGGGAACTGATAAGGATTGAGGATGAACTGCTGACGGGCTACCTCCTGTCCCTTCTCTATCAGCGGCTGCGCCTCACGCGTCTTAAACTGGAAGATGACGAAGAGTTCCTGATCACCGTGGTGACCAAGTACTTTCGAAGCGACCTGTTTCAGAGCATCAATAGTAATGACCTTACGCTGCTGCGGGGCGATGCCATTAACATCGACAGTGCCACCATGTCCGAAGGTCATACCCTCAGGACGATTACCGTCATGATGATGCTTGCCAGATGCGCCACCGACAAACCACTCCAGTTCGAGATCATCAATCGACTTAAAGAAGTTTTCGTTGTATATCTCAATCTTACCCTCCTTCAGGCCCTTATCAGCAATCCACACGTTCTGATAGAAATAGCGGACCTCGTAGGCATGAGGATTCAGCCGACGGTCGGGAGCGATGATACCGTTACAGTTGAAGTTATAGTCAGAAGCCGGATAACGACCGTAGTCACCTCCGAAAGTGAATATCTCCTTACCGGTCACCTTGCTCTTGTCGCGCATGCCCTGATCGACGAAGTCCCAGATATAGCCGCCCTGATACTTAGGATTCTTGCGGATGAGATCCCAGTACTCCTTGAATCCGCCCATGGAATTGCCCATCGCATGGGCATACTCGCACTGAATCAGCGGACGGGGATTATCGCCTTTGGAATACTTCTCACAGTCCTCATAGCCCATATACATCGGACAGAAGATATCCGTCTTACCGTTATGCTCTGCACGCTCGTACTGACAGGGACGTGTCTTGTCATAGGCCTTCACCCAGTCGTAGGCCTTCTCGAAGTTTGGACCATAGCCAGCCTCGTTGCCAAGGCTCCAAACGATGATGCTCGGATGGTTCTTGTAGGTCATCATGTTACCCTGCTGACGCTCGATATGTGCCTTCTCATAATCTGCACGCTTGGCAATAGTCTTTTCCTTATAGCCCATGCCATGACTCTCGAGGTTCGACTCGGCTGTGAGATAGATGCCATATTCGTCACAAAGATCATACCAACGGGGATCATCCGGATAGTGGCAGGTACGGACGGCATTGATATTGAGATACTTCATAATCTTGATATCCTGAATCATGCGGTCAACAGAGACGATATATCCGCCGTCAGGATCGAGTTCATGACGGTCGGCACCTTTAATCAGGATGGGCTGACCATTCACCAGCAACTGTCCACCCTTGATAGCGATGTTGCGGAAACCGATCTTCTTTCGTACGGTCTGAAGCAATTTACTGCCCTGCTTTAGCTGCAGCTCTAATATATATAAATAAGGTGTTTCAGCTGTCCATGCCTTCGCATTATCGACGGTAGCCTGCAAGCCCTCGGCAACCAACTTGCCGTCAGCATCATACAGTTTAGACTCCACCTGTGCCTTACCGCCAGCCACCTTCACATCGACATCCAGAAGACCCTTGCCGTCCTGATAGTCCTGCGTGATGAAGAAGTCCTGGATATGCGTCTTAGGTGTGGCATAGAGATACACCTCACGAGCGATACCCGTAAAGCGCCAGAAGTCCTGGTCTTCGATATAACTACCATCGCACCAGCGCATTATCTGCATTGCGATGAGGTTCTTTCCAGGCTTCAGGTATTTCGTGATATTAAACTCAGCCGCCACTTTAGAGTCCTCTGAATAGCCAACATACTTACCGTTAACCCATACAGAGAGGTTACTCGTTGCAGAGCCGACATGGAAGAACACCTCCTGACCTTTCCAGTCACTTGGAAGTTCGAACGTACGGCGGTAAGAGCCTGTATAGTTGTTCGTCTCACCGATATGGGGGGGATCATTCTTAAATGTCGTACACCAGGCATAGCCAATGTTCTTATAGATCTTGTCACCATAGCCATTGAGTTCGAAGAGACCCGGCACGGGGAAATCCACCCACTTGGAGTCATCATACTTTAATCCGTAGAAGCCGACAGGGGCATCCTGATGATTCTTCACAAAGTTGAATTTCCACATTCCCTCCATAGAGAGATAACGTGCAGACTTTGACTTGTCACCCTGACTGGCCAATTCCTCGTTCTCGAAAGCGAAGAAATGGGCATGACGAGTTTCACGGTTCACTTGATTCACGTTTGGGTCCTGCCATACGGGCAACTTCTGAGCATAAGCAGAAGTAGCAGCCAGGCAAGTCAGCGATAGAAATAATTGCTTGATCATACTAATGTTTTAGATTACATTTTTAATAATTTTCCGCAAAGATAGCAATATTTCCTGAATTTCGCAAGCATTTCTGAAAAAAAGCACTAACTTTGCACCAAATTATCAACTTGAGATGAAAAGAATCAGACCGATATCCCTATGGCTGGCATCACTTCTAGTCATTGCCGTGATACTATTGACAGTAGAATCCGACTTGCTCTGGAAAGTGCAGCAGTTTAACCTGTTCCTGTATTCAAAGCTTTTCTTCCAACAGCAGATGATTGTGCCTGGTGGAATGCTTTCGTATATCGCATCGTTCTTCACACAATACTTCTTCCACGCATGGTTAGGAGTAATTTTGTTATGCGGATGGCTATTCCTTCTGATGTGGATGACAAAACGTACTTTCCGCATCTCCGACAGATGGAACATACTCATGCTCATCCCTGTATCAATACTCATCCTTACAAATATGGAACTGGGCTACTGGCACTATGTGATGAAGCTCAGAGGGTATTTCTTCGTGCCTACTATCGGCACAACACTGGCTGTCGGCATGCTATGGGCGTTCCGCTGCCTTCCAGACAAGACAATGTTCAAAGGCATCTTCATTATCCTTGCAACAGCTGTCAGCTACCCCCTGATGGGCGTTTATGGCTTAGCCGCCATCTTGCTGATGGGCATCATCACATGGAGAATATCAGAAGACAAGACGCAGAATGCCATCGTTACCGTTCTTGCCATCCTCAGTATAGTGGCCGTTCCGCTATTATATTATCGGTCGGTTTATTATCAGACAAACATGGATGACATCTACCTGGTTGAACTCCCAGTATTCATCGTGAGAGAAGAATTTCCCCTGTACTATATTCCCTACTATTTCCTTATAGCCTTCTTCCTCATTATGGCGGTCACCTATGGTATGAAATGGTCAGGAAAAGAGTTGCCGAAGTACAAGTATTGGGGCGTGCAGGCCGCTATCATGGTTGTCATCATCGGCTACACGTGGCATTTCTGGTATAAGGACGAGAACTTCCACCACGAACTGACGATGCAGCGCTGTATTGAGAGATGTTATTGGAAAGGCGTCATCGACGAAGGCAAGAAACAGGAAACAGAGCCCACCCGTTCTATCGTGATGATGTATAACCTCGCCCTGAGCCGTCTGGGGATTCAGTGTGAAGAGATTTATAACTTTCCAAAAGGTTCGAAGAAGAGCAATACTCCCCTACCTATATATCTTTATAACGTAGTAGGCCGCCTTATCTACTATCAATACGGGCTGCCAAACGAGTGCCACCGGATATGTATGGAGGACGGTGTGGAGTACGGCTGGCGAATAGAGATACTCCAATATATGGCCCGCTGCGCCTTACTCAACAACGAAACACAGGCAGCCAGGAAATTCCTTGATATGTTGCGCCAGACCCAGTATTACGACACATGGGCAGACTATGTAGAGCCTCTCATTGACAACAAGGAAAAGATGGCAGAAGCACTTGAGACGGCTCCTATCATCCACATGATGCAATACGACGACAGGCTGGGCTCAGACAACGGACAAGTGGAGAAGTTCCTGATGAGTCTGTTGGCAAAGATTGATTCCGATGATCCTTATTTCCAAGAGCACGCAGTTTTAGGAGCGATGTGGACCAGAAACCCGGATGACTTCTGGGACAGATTTGTACAGTATGCCCGTCTGCATCCTCATGACAAGATGCCAAGGATATTTCAGGAGGCTGCCTATCTCTTTGCGAACATGCAGCACAAGAATGTCGAAGGCGTGCCTTTCAACAAGAATGTAAAAGAGAGCTATCACGCATTCATGAAACTGCTGAAGCAATACGACGGTGCTCCGATAGAGCAGGCGCGCGCTGCCCTCTACCCCACATTCGGCAACACATATTATTTTGAATATTTCTTCCTTAAAGACCTCACATATCTTTAATAATATGAGACAACTATTCCTATATATCGCCACAGCACTGCTTCTGGCATCATGCGGAGACCGGCTGCCATCTTCATCAACAGCATCACCCTCTCTGCCCAAGATCTATCCAGACTATATCAACGTCACCATTCCACAGAACATTGCCCCTCTGACATTCCAGGCATACAATAAATCCGATGGTATCGCAGCCCGTTTTACTGCCGGAAGCGAGAAACTCATATTACGTGGCGATAAAATCCAGCCCGATGCCGATGACTGGAAGAGTCTTATCGGTGCTGCACTTGGCAAGTCTATTCAGGTAGAGGTCTATATCTGTAATGATGACCAATGGATACGATACAAGCCCTTCAACATCTATGTCTCGAAGGACGCCATCGATCCATACATCAGTTATCGCCTTATCTCACCATCATACGTGTCGTATGAGGAGCTCACAATCAGCCAGCGCTGTCTGGAGAACTATGACGAGAGCGTGATATACGACAACATGTTGTGTACGACAGAGAAATCCGGTCAGTGCATCAACTGCCATAACTATCAGAAGCAGAACCCTGACCGTATGCAGTTCCATGCCCGTCAGAATCTGGGCGGAACCGTCATTGCCTACGATGGCAACATCAGAAAGATAAACATGAAGAACGACTCGCTGCTCTCTGCCGGCGTCTATCCAACATGGCACCCATGGTTGCCGCTGATTGTCTATTCGACCAACCTCACCCATCAGACTTTCCACACGATCGATCCAAACAAGATTGAGGTCTTTGACACAGAGAGTGACTTGATAGCATACGATGTCATGAAGAATGAGGCAACAAACATCGAGAACGATCCCGACGAGTTCGAAGTGTTCCCGTTCTGGGCGCCTGACGGCAAGACACTCTACTATTGCAGTGCCCACTTCGTGCATAACGACAGCGTCTCAGACAAAGGTCTTGATGTTATTACGCGCACCTACGAGATAAAATACAATATCTACAAGAAGCGTTTTAATCCTGAAACATTGGAATTCGATCCCCGTGAACTGGTGTTTGACGCAGCTGCCATGAATAAGAGCGCCACTTTGCCCCGAATATCTCCAGACGGGAGATTTCTGATGTTCACGCTCGCTGAATATGGCGTGTTCCACATCTGGCATCGTGATGCTGACCTCTGGATAATGGACCTGAAGACAGGCGAATTCAGGGAGATGAAAGAGATTAATTCCACTGATACCGAGAGTTATCACTCATGGTCGGGTAACGGCAGATGGGTGGTATTCAGCAGCCGTCGCTACGACGGCAACTATACCCGTCCCTTCATTGCACATATCGACAAGAACGGAAAAGGATCGAAACCTTTTGAGCTGCCCTGTGCCGATCCTGACTACCATCGTCAGTTGATGAAGTGCTATAATATTCCAGAGTTTATGACTGGTCCGGTAACTATCCGTCCGCAGGATTTTGCCGACGTGCTAAAAAGAGACGGGGAACCGGTAAAGTATGTTCAGAAGCTTCGTAAATAATAACGCATGAAGAAAGAAGAGCGCTACGAAAGAATCTTAGAGCATTTCCGCAAGGAAATGCCCAATGTGAATACCGAGTTGGAGTTTGGGAGTGTATTCCAGCTATTAGTTGCTGTGATTCTAAGTGCCCAATGTACTGACAAGCGTATTAACCAAGTGACCCCAGAGCTGTTCCGCCATTATCCTGACGCCAAGACGATGGCGAAGGCTGAACCAGAGGATGTGCTGGAATATATACGCAATGTAAGCTATCCAAACGCCAAGGCAGACCATCTGGTAAAGATGGCGAGAGCACTTATTGAGAAACATGGCGGTGAGGTTCCGTCAGATATGAATCTGCTGTTAGATTTACCTGGTGTCGGTCGCAAGACTGCGAATGTGATTCAGAGTGTAGCATTTGGAAAATCTGCATTAGCTGTTGACACACACGTCTACAGAGTGGCTCACAGATTAGGACTCGTCGGCAAACGGGAAAACACCCCATATAAGGTTGAGATGGCCCTTACAAGACATATCCCCGCAGAAGACATTCCCAATGCCCATCACTGGCTGTTGCTACACGGAAGATATGTATGTACGTCAAGGAAACCCCACTGCGAGAAGTGTGAGATAGAGCATCTCTGCGCTAAGAATATCGAGGGATCGAAATTGGGATGACTATTTCTTTCCCTGTACGCCTTTCGGTGGACGAGGGCCTTGTGGTCGGCCCATTCCCCAGTTACGGAACATACGACGATTGAAACGTTCCTCTGCAATAATCGCATCGAAGACTTTCGATGCCGGCAGCACACTAAGGAACTTGTTATGATAAGTCTGCTGGATGTTCTTCAGTTCCAGTTCCATCTGGTCGCGCTTCTGAATGGCCTTTTTGCAGGCTTTCTCATCTGCAGGTTTTACCATGCCCTCAGCCTTCATCTGATTATAAATGGCACGCTGTTTCTCCTGCATCTCACGCAACAATGGGAAGAAAGCTGCCGCCTCCTGAGCAGTAAGACCTGCCTCCTTGGTGATAAACTGCTCCAAATCAGCCTGATACTTCTCTGGTGAGAACTTCTGCTGGGCTAAAGCAGAAAAAAGAGAGAAATGAAGAGAGAAGAGTACAACAAGCACTCTCACATAAAACCATCTGCAATTTCTTTTCTGTACCATCATCGTTTCTTTCGTTATTCACTCATCAGACATGCATAGATGTCCTGATTGTCGATCATTGCATAGTCAGCAGCCTCATCAAAAGAGTCATCGGAATAGACCGCCACCTGCTCTGTCGGTATGTCGGCAGGCTTAGTCGTAAAATGCTGATAAGCCGTTACGCTGATGAACAATGCACACACACTCGCCGCCGCATAAAGAACAGGACGAAGCCATACTGTCTTCGCCTTTTTTGCCTTCAGAGGTAACTCCTGAGGCTTATTGCCTTCAGCATCTATCCTCGACATCACCTGACTCGTAAGCTTGTCGAAATAGCCCTCCGGAACCCGAAAAGGGTTCTTCTTGCCTGCTTTTTCTATGAGATATTGTTCTTCGTTCATACTTTATTGACGTTATGTAATTAGAAAGGTTTAATCACGTGACTTAAAATATTCTGTTATCTTCTTTACAGCAATATGATATGATGCTTTCAGACTACCCTCGGAAGTGCCCAGCAGCTTACTCATCTCACTGTATTTCATCTCATCATAATACCGCAGCGTGAAGACAGTACGCTGAACATCCGGCAAGGAAGCAATCGCCTCCTGGAGCAGTACCTCGGTTGAGTCGCCATCGAAGAATTCATCAGCCATCAAAGTGTTGGTCACAGAAAAATCCGTATCATCCGTACTTACCGTGGTGAGATTCTTCTGTCTGCGAACGAAATCTATACTCTCATTGATAGCGATACGGGAAAGCCAGGTCAGCACCTTAGAGTCGCCATGAAATGCAGCCAAACCGTTCCAGGCTTTAATGAATGCATTCTGAAGCACATCGTTGGCATCTTCATGAGTAAGGACTATGCGACGAACCTGCCAGTAAAGCTGTTCACTATACTGTCGCACCATCAGCTCGAAACCTTCACGCTGGGTCTCTGGGCTTGATAGTAATTGCTGCAGATGCCTATCGTCGCTACTGTTCATTATCTAAGCAATGTTTTCATCTCATCGACAATCACCTTGTCATAACCATAGATATCAGGATATGAATCTATGACGCCTGTCTCCGGGTTTGGGAAAACCGTATAATATAGAATGTAAACTGGCACATGAGGATTCACATCGTGATATGTTGAGAGTCTGAAAGGACGAGGATCTTCCGCATGTTCACAGACATATATCCTCCCCTTCTCGGTCTCCGGACGCATGTCCATTGAGATACGGAGCTTATCCTTTGCCCAGTCGTCTAATTCCGGCAGGAGGAAACAAGCCAGTTCAAAGGGTTTCTGCACTCTGACACATCCATGTGAAAGAGTACGGCGTTCACGATCGAACGCGCCACGATTATTGGTGTCGTGCAAATAGACAGAGAAATTATTAGGGAACCTGAAGACGATACGTCCCAGGGAATTGCCAACCCCACCCTTCTGCCCGACACGCAAACGGCCTGAGCGCAACTCGGCTGACGAAACGGCCTTGGGATGAAGCGTATCACCCGTACTGCGTTCTATGATATAATATCTGTTACGGGCAAAGTAGGCAGAGTCGCCGGCATGACGCGCCAAATCGGTCTTTATGATGTTATTAGGAATTATCCATTCCGGATTGACCTGAATATAATTGACAGTACTGTTCAGGAGAGGGGTCTTGGTCGTCGTGGCACCACAGCAGATCTTCATATCCAACACAGAGTCAGGACTCACCGCCCAAAGCTGTTGTGCTGGGATGTTAACCAACAGCATACGCTGATTCTCCTCAGGATGACTGATCTTCCACCGGCAGCGCTCCATATTCACTGCTATCTTCTGACGTAAGGCCTTGTCTGTAGTACTGACAAGCTTTGTCTGAAGCGCCCGATAGATATAGTTCTTAGGACAGGATTCCACCAAGAATCCAAGTCTGTCTGAGGATGAGACCTTCGTCCTTGCCGGCTTCTCATCAGGCGACTCAATCTCATAGTCGAAGAGACGGGCATAGCCACTGCTGTCCGGTTTCATATTCAGACGGTTCAACAGCTTGTCCGGACGGATAAAGCCATATCTCTGTCCTGTAACATAACTCACATAAGCTTCCGTGAGATTATCGTCAAGTCGTTTCAGGCACTCGTTGATATTTACTCCCAGAGAGTCGAATGCCAGCTTGTGGACAATGTCCAGATCCTCTGCTATCTGTGGAATAAAGAAGGCTGTTGTATCCAATCCGTTACGAGGTAATTCGTGACGCAGGAACGACAACAACGAATCTGCATCTTGAGATACGCCCATACGGTCGAACCATTGACCTTTAAGGTCAACGTCCAGCGAATCGACATAAGTACTGAAAGCTGATTGGTCTGCCTCTGTAAGCTCGCGATTTCCTTCAATACAGGAAACCATGAGCAGACAGGTAGCCAACAACAGTTTAACTGCTAACGAATAGACACCTTGCGCACCACTTTGCCCACCTTGACGATGTAACACCCTTTAGGAATGTTTAGTTCAATTTTCTGTGCAGGGCTCTCTATTTCCACAGCCATCACTTTCTTTCCAGTTAAGGAAATAATCTCCAATGTCTGTCCTTCGGCACCGGTAACCGTCAGTACACCGTCACTATACGATATTGTCGGCTCATTATCTACTGCCATCTCCATCACACCAGCCAGATAGCTGGGAGAAGCACTGACATCTGTCGGAGTCAGCCATGTAATAAACATAGAAAGTGATATAACGAGTAGTCTTCTTATCATACGCAATCGTCTTTAATTTCTGCAAAATTAGCGATTCTGAGTGAAAAAACCAAACTTTTAAGGGAAAAAATACAGTTTACACATCAAAAACGCTCATTTCTGAGGTCAGGAAGCTATTTTCGAACACTTCTTTCGCCTCATTTAACAACACGTTCTCGTCTTCATAGCGTGAACTGTAGTGTCCCAAAAGTAGCTTCCCTACCCTGGCATCACGTGCAACCATTGCTGCCTGACGGGCTGTGGAATGATGATACTTCTCGGCCTGCAGAATATTATCCTCGCCATAAGTGCTCTCATGATATAATGTATCTACACCTTTTATTATATTATATAATGTGGGAATATACTTCGTATCTGTACAATACGCATAGCTGCGAGCCGGATCCGCAGGTTTCACCAAACGGAAATTTGGCACAGTCTCGCCATCAGGCGTCGTCCAGTCTGCTCCGTTCTTGATGTTGTTAATCTGACTTGTCGGAATATTATAGAAGTCTATCATCTCCCGACGGATATGCGGAAGTCCTTGTTTTTCACGAATCAGATACCCACATGTCGGCATCCGGTGCTGCAACGGGATACTCTCAACGACGATGCTCCTGTCTTCATAAACGACGGCATGCCTTGTAGTATCTACAGAATGGAAGACAATATCATAGCCAAGGTCATGAGTAAAGAAATCTATCTGGCTCTGCAGCATCTGTTCCAGTTCTTTTGGCGCGTGGACATGCAATGTCGCAGTACGTCCAAGAAGTCCGAAGGTCGATATCATGCCTATCAGTCCGAAACAGTGGTCGCCATGCAGGTGAGTGATAAACACATGGCTCAGCTTCGTAAACCTTACATGACAACGCCGCAACTGCATCTGCGTTCCCTCTGCACAATCGAGCATCAGCACCTTGTCACGCACCTCGACCACCTGTGACGAAGCGTAATGGCGAAGGGTGGGAAGCGCACTTCCACACCCTAAGATATGTACCTTAAACGGTTCCACGCACCAAAGGATTAGTTGTCAATACGGAATTCGTCGCTGCTGTCCTCCAGCTGCAGCCCGTGAAGGTCGAGGGCTGGTTTTTCCTTCCAACGGCTATATTCGAAGGTCTCCTCATCCTGTTTCTCCACTCCGACGGTCTTATATACCAGAGAGTCCGCTCCTAACAGAAGAATCTCATAGAGGTTAACTTCTTCCATATCGCCGCCACCTTCACGCTGAGAAAGGATTTCCAGCTTTCCGTTGTAAATCTTCCAAGTCTTGTAGATGATGCTGCTCTGATCTATGCTTTCAGCAATGCCACCTTCCTTGATGCGGATACCAACCTCAGAACTACCGTCAATGGGGTTAGGCATCACCCAGTCGCCTAAGAGTGTGTTCTGATTGATGACAATCACAGCTTCTGTCTTTGTCTTGTTAGGAAGTACAGCCATTCGGTCTCCTGCCTGAAGTCCACCAAACACCTGACCTGTCTCCTGCGCCCTAGTAAGGTTAAGAGAGAGGGTGTCACCATTATCCGTCAACAACTGAAGCGTATTCATTGCCGTTCCATTACCACAGATGCCGTAAACTGTCTGATCCAGAGGTACGAAGACTTCTGTTGAATCAGTGTCATCTTCAACTGTCTGTTGTGGCTGCTGGTTTCCGCCACCGCAACTGCTAATCGCCATCGCGAATGTAGCAATCATTCCGAAAAATGCAAATTTCTTCATATTCTTTGGTATTTAGTTCTTCAATACTTTTTTCGCTTCATTCCATAGTTCATCCATTTCCGCTAATGTCATATCCTTCAGTGGCTTACCAATCTTTATACTATGCGCCTCGATATAATTGAAACGGTCGATAAACTTACGGTTGGTCAACTCAAGGGCATTATCGGGATTGAGTTTATAGAGACGTGCGGCATTAATCACAGCGAACAGGAAGTCACCAAGCTCTTTCGTGGAGTTCTCCTTGTCTTCCTTGCGCAGTTCAGCCTCGAGTTCATCCAGTTCCTCTCGTACTTTCTTCCAGACATCCTGCTTATCCTCCCAGTCGAAACCCACGTTACGAGCCTTGTCCTGAATACGATAGGCCTTTATCATACTCGGCAATGCCTCTGGCACACCAGACAACACAGACTTGTTGCCATCTTTCTCCTTGAGCTTAATCTGCTCCCAGTTTTCGAGAACCTGAGCAACGGTAGATACGCTAGCCTGTTTAGAGTCTATAGACGTATTAGAATCCTCCGGAACATAAGGCAGGGGCTTTGGATCTACGGCATCGATCTGCGACGGATGATAGACATGAGGATGACGGGTGATCATCTTCCGGGTGAGGGCATCACAGACGTCAGCCACATCAAACTGCTCCTTCTCCTCCGCAATCTTGGCGTAGAAACAGATATGGAGCAAGACATCGCCAAGCTCCTTACAAATATCATGTACATCATTCTTAATGATGGCATCGCAGAGCTCGTATGTCTCCTCGATGGTATTCGGCCGCAGACTCTCGTTCGTCTGTTTCTTATCCCACGGACAATTGGCTCTCAACGCATCCAATACGTCGAGAAAGCGCCCGAAAGCCTGCATTTTTTCCTCTTTTGTGTGCATAAACCTTAAAATATTGGGGCAAAGATAATACTTTTTGCTGTAATTTTAGTAATTTTGCAGCGATTTTTGAAAATAATTAAACTTAAATATGGAACTTGCA
>JAEEGL011531807.1_pt1 | contig 16544 bp, 13 predicted proteins | sample 9134231 | NCBI WGS metagenome assembly JAEEGL01 (sample SAMN16246548, study PRJNA631951) | gut metagenome | biome: gut microbiome; feature: rumen; material: fiber-attached | host: Bos | place: Iran: Karaj | collected 2018-10
AAGAGGCAAATAATTGCAGGTGAAATGCAAGGACACCCCTGCGAAAGCAGAACATGACAGGATGCGTCATGTTATCGGGAAAGCGTAAAGGACTCACGTGTTTATGGTGGGATCGCTAAGAAAGAGACGATGGGAATAATCGTGTTGCTGCTGCGCAGACGCGGGTTTTAAAGCGAGAGCATCTCATTCAACAGAGAGGGGACAGGTGCCAAAGAAAAAAAGGGATGCGATTTATTGATATATGAACGATAAAGTACTATGCTTGCCTAAGCATTGTCGGAATCAATTTCATCTATGATACCACAAAGGATAAAGGATTCACGAATGAATACGCAACGCAGGATCTGACGTTCAGCAAGACGGTAACGGGAAATCAGGGCTCGCGTGAAAAGTATTCTCAATTTACTGTGAAGATTTCGAATGCAGCAGCCGGTACAAAATAGGATGTGGACTTGACGAACGCGGTTGCATCGGCTCCGGAAAATCTGGCAACGAAGACCGAATATGACGGCAAGACCAATCACAAACCACCCGTTGGACGGGTGGTTTGTGATTATAGAAAGAATAGACATAAGAATCCGAAATATATTTGAGGGGTCAGACGGCTTGCCGGAACGTATAGGTTCCCGATAAGATCGTCTTTGGCGCTTCGCCCGGGAGGACAACCGTCGCGGCGCAGTTGGCGGGAACGGTGATCGTGTAGGTTAAGATACCGTTTTCGCGTGTCCATGCGGAGGCGACTTCGCCGTAGACGCTGTTGTAGGTCGCTGCGGCATGGGTGAAGTGCCCGCCCGGAACCGGCATGATCGTAAAGTGGTTTTCGCCGTCAACCCGGATGCCGCACATGGTTTTGAGCATCCACGCGCACACAGCCCCCTTCGAGTAGTGGTTCAGGCTGCCGATGCCGCCCTTGGTGCTGTTCGGGCCTTCCCACGCTTCCCAGATCGTCGTTGCGCCGGCCTTCGGCATAGAGAGCCAACCCGGAATCTGCTCGTTTTCGAGCAGGCGATATGCGGATTCGGGATCGATTTCGGTCAGGACATCGAGGATCAGCGGGGTGGAGAGGAACCCCGTGCCGAGTCTCCAGTCGTAATGCGCAAGCGCTTCGATCAGCCGCTTCTTCGCAAACGCGGTCTGTTGTTCGTTCAGCAGATGCATATACAGCGGACGCACCAGCTGCGCCTGCCGGTCGGTGTCGAGGTCGTATTTGCCGCCCAAAACGAGCGATTGATACGCGGCTTTGCAGCCGTTGCTGAAAGAACGGAACTCCTTGGCGTCCTCTGTTTTGCCGAGATGTTCGGAAACTTCGGCCATCAAATTGAGCACATAGGCGGTGTACGCGGTGGAGACCTCCGGATGCGGGGCGACAAAGTCGGTCCAGACGAACGCGCAGACGTCCTCCGGCTCGGCCCATCCGCCGTAGCTTTGGCCCGCGTTGACGAGATACTTCTTCACAGCCGGATCGACGATCACACGCTCCGCCATCAAGCCCGTCTTCCCGCACCGGCGCTCCATGAAGCGGGCGTAGCGCGCCATACCGTCGTAGAAGGTACGCAGGATTTCGTCGTCGCCGAACAGCTTCCAATAGCGGTACGGCATGAGAATGCCGACGTCCGACCAACCGACCGAACCGTTCATCGTCCACATATAGAAGTCCGCGCCGCCCTCGGGCGTGATGTGCGGCAGGCGGCCGTTTTTCTTTTGCCAGTCGAACACGTCGTTCAGATACTTTTTCGCAAACGGCGCAAAGCTGAACAAGTACCCGGCCGTCTCGAAAAAGATTTGCGCGTCGCCGGTCCAACCGTGGCGCTCGCGCGTGGGGCAGTCGGTTGGGATGTCCAGATGATTGCCCTTGGCGGACCAGACGGTCGCGTCGTAGAAACGGTTCAAAAGCGGATTCGAGCTTGTAAATGAGGCGGTCTCGTCCATGTCCGAATAGACCGCGATCGAGCGGATCGCCTCCGGATCGAGCGCGACATCGGTTTCGACCTCGGCATAGCGGAAGCCGAACACCGCAAAGCTTGTCTTGTATGCATTTTCACCGTCCTTGCAGACATATTCGATCTGCTGCAGCGGGGTCGTCTTTTTCTGATTGGAAAGCTGAATGTTCTTCAGCGTCAGGTTGCCGTCGTCGCTCAGCATCTCTCCAAAGCGCCACAGCATCCGCTGACCCTGCTTTGCGGTGACCGTAAACGATACATAGCCCGCGATATTCTGCCCGAAATCGAGAAGCTTTTTGCCGTTCGGCGCGATCGACAGAACGGGCCGGAACGTCTCATGCTCGGTAACCGGAACGTTGTTCGATGCGGACGGAACGACCTTGTGCGACGTGACCTTTGCCTTACCGCCATAGGACGGGACGCGGAATGCCTCAACGATCTCGCCGTCCTTGTTGTCCGCAAAACGGATCGGGCCGTCGTTCGACCAGTCCCACGTGCCGTCGGTGCCGATCGTTTCCGCCGTGCCGTCGGTATACGCGATCTCGAGCTGCATAAGGAGCTTTGTCTCCTTGCCGTATTGGCAGTTGATGCCCCATGCGCCGCAGGAGCCGCGATACCACCCATCCGCAAGCTGCGCGGTCAATACGTTTTCGCCGCTGTTCAGCAAAGCGGTCACGTCATAGGTCTGGTACTGGATGCGCTTGCGGTAGTCCGTATAGCCCGGCTTTGCAGCCTACAAAGCGGAAACGCACGGCGCTTGTGGAATGGATGCAGGAAAAGCCGTTTGAACGGATCACGATCAAGGAGCTTTGCGAGCGTGCCGATGTGAATCGCACGACGTTTTATCTGCACTATGCCGATCAGCGCAGCGTGCTAAACGATATCAAGGAGGATACAAAACAAAAGACGCTCGCAATCATGCAGGGCGTCAAGCTGTCACAGGATATGGAGGCGTATGTGGTACGCTTTTTGAATTATGTGCACGAAAACGATAAGCTCTTTCGGATCCTTTTGATGAACGACGAGGGCGACCGGTTCCGTTATATGCTGATCGATGCGGTGGCGAAGGAACTGTCCCCGCACTTTCCGAGAACCGGGGATCCGCAGCGCGATGCGTTCGGCGCGGCATTCTTGCTCAGCGGCTGCACAAGCATCATCATTGAATGGATGAAAACGGACTATGCCATGCCTGCGCCGGAGCTCGCGGCATATATTCTGACGATCACAAACAGCGTGCGTTGGTGAACAGCCGACAAGAGCCGCTGCCGGAAAAGGCCACGGGGCGTGGATAGAAGTTACAGCGGCCAGAGGGCGTGCGTTTCCGCTTTGTAGGCTGCAAAGCCGGGCTTGCGGGTCTGATGGCTATCGGCAAGCGGGATGCTGATCAAGAGGAACAGAAGTGTATTCAAAGCCGCGCCGATCAAGAGGACCCAGTGACCGCGCAGCGCAAGGACGGATGCGAGCGCAATGCCCCACCACATCAGGATTTCCCCGAGATAATTCGGATGGCGGGCGTGCTTCCAAAGCCCTTCGCGGATGAACCCGCCGCGATTGGATTTGCGAAATCGATGCAGCTGTGCATCGGCGATCCCTTGCAGAGCCGTTGCGGCGAGGGACAGAAGCGCAAACGGAAGGCTCCACCAGTTCCATGCTGCGCCCGATAAAAGGACTTCGACCGCAGGCAGGGTACAGGCGTAGACGATCAGGGTCGGAACAAGATGGATTCCGAAGAAGTTGACGAGCGGATACCATGCGCCGGACTGCTCTTTGAGCATCGTATACCGCCAATCCTGATGCTCCAGACCGCGGAACGTATACACCCAGTTTGCGGTCAGCCGAATGCCCCATACGGAAACCACTATCAACAGCAGATTTCCGATCGGGGTCAGGGAACGGTCGAGCGCAAAGGCTGCGAGGATCGCAATCGGCTGGACGCTCCAATACGGGTCATAGACCGACGCGTTCCGAAAGAGAAGGCTGAACAGAAAGACGAACACCGTTGCGGCAATGTCCGCAAGCAGCAGATTGATCCAGTATGCAAACGGCAGCAGACGGTACACAAGAATTCCGATCCCGTATGCGAGCGCATAGACGATCAGGATCGCCACGAAGCTGAGAATCCGATTTTGTTTGAGTTGTTTCATAAAGCCCCTTCCCGATTGCCCGTTACAGCCCGTTCAACCTACCGATATTCCAACTGCAGACGGAACAAGCGCTTGTCCGTTTCTCCGGACATGGAAAAGACGTGCTCCTCGGCGAATGTACGCAGCGTGATCGTTTCATTGGCGCGCGCTTCCGCGCTGTACTCGGCCTGAATCTTCTGGATACTCTGCATGCGCAGCGCGTCCGGCATCCGATCCTCCGCAAGATCGAAGTATCGCGTGTTGTTCATATGTCCGTTCAGGTCTGTATAGCTGTACGGAACGACGAGCGACTGCGCTTGCTCCAAAACCGGCAGACGAAGCGGCCGCGGCAAAGGCGGATCATCGGGGAACGCTGCGCCCTCGATTGCGATTCCGTGTTCCTCCGGAAACACGATCCGGCGCGTATCCCGGTCCATCAATGCCCACAGCGCGCTTGCCTCAACCAGGACTGTTCCGTTTGCGTCCGTGATCCGGTAGCTGCGGGGAAAATAGAGGTGCATCGAAGGATTCGGCCAGGAGGTGAGCTCGATCGTCTCGTCGTAGAGCGGAAGGCGGCGGATCGTCGCCTGCTGCAGCGTGATGATCCACAGGAGCCCACGGTCCAGCGTCTTATCCCGTCCCATGCCGAGCGCGGTCGTATGCGCGATCGACGCCTCCTGCAGCATTGTAAACAGCGTAGACAAACGAAGCCGGCGGGATGCGTCCACGTCGGAACTCAGCAGCGTATGGGTTGTTCGATAGAGGGTCATGCGTTCGGAAGACGCTTTTCGATCGCGGTGACGACGTCGCCAAGCGTGGAGAGCTTCTGCCATTGCCGCGGCGGGATGCGCACATCGAACGTCGCTTCGAGACGGCAGATGATTAGCGTAAAGCCCATCGAATCGACACCGGTATCGGTGTTGATGACCGTGCTCTCCTCAAGGGGCGTCCCCTCCAGCTCGGGGGCGCACTCATAGATGACTTCCCGTGTTTTTTCCAAGATGTCCGATCTTGTAATCATATGGAGTTCCCTTCCCGTTGGATCGCCCAACGTTTGATTTTTCCGGTAGCGGTTCGCGGCAGCGGCTCTGCCGTAAAGAGGACGTTTTTCAACTGTTGACCGCGAGGCCGATCGCGAAGAACCGGTTCGAGCCGTGCGAGAATGTCCCGCGCGTCCCCCTGCGGCATGTTCCCGAGAACCAGTGTCGGCACTTCCTTTGAAAGCACAATGCACAGCTCTTCGGTATGGAGCACGGCGGCACAGTCACGTTCGTATTCCGGCAGGAACAGCTTTGTGCCGTCCGGCAGAACGAGCATCTCCTTCTTGCGCCCTGTGATATGCAGCAGCCCGTTTTCATCGAACCGGCCGAGATCGCCGGTATGCAGCACACCGTTTGGAACGGCTGCTGCGGTGTCCTGCGGGTTTTTGTAATAGCCCTGCATCAGACAGGTCGGAGACTCGATCAGGATTTCGTCGTCATCCGCAATCGTAATCCGATCGTCGGGACAAACGGTCATCGCATACGGATCGTCCCCAAGGCTCAATGCCACGCCGGAGCTCGTTTCGGTCAGACCGTAGCCGAACGAAACGCGGATGCCGAGCGATTGCGCCGCGTCCAAAAGCGGCTTTTTGCAGTCGCCCGCGCCGATCAACAGCAGCTTCAGCTCAGGATTGATCGCCTTGTATTTTAAGAGAAATCCCCATAGGAGCGGCACCGCGGAGAGCGCGGTCGGGCGAAAGAACGTACAATCGTCGTAATAATGGCGTGGGCCGCGGCCGAGCGCGACGGTTGCTCCGCAGGAGAGCCCCCAAAGCAGACCGCAGACGAATCCGAATACGTGGGCGAGCGGCAGCATACAAAGAAGCGTATCCTTCGGCGTGAGCGGGAGCAGCGCGCCGCCGTTGTACGCGCTGGCCATCAGCGATTGCTCGGTTAAGACAACGGCTTTGGAACGGTCGGTGGTGCCGGAGGTAAAGAACAGGATGCGGTGCGCGCCGTCCGTTACGCCGCCAGTCAGGGCGGGGGAGAGCGCTTCGCATAGATCCGGGTCGCCATAGAGCTGATCGATATCCGTATCGGATACGAGCCGCAAAAGCAATTCATCGGACAGCGCGTCATCCAACAGGACAACCTGCATCCCCGCTTTTACGGCGGCAAAGATTGCGATCACGCAGTCAAAACTGCCGTCGGCCAGAACGCCGAGACACGATTTGTGCAGAGCGCGGAATGCTTCCGCCTGCCGCGAAACGCGTTCATACAATTCGGAATAGGAGCAGCGCTTTGGCTCGCGCTCTCCGTAAAGAAGCGCAGCGGCATCCCCAAACGCAAGCGCCTGCCGCGACAACAGATCGTCAAACGAAGAAAAACGCATCCGAAGCACCTCCTATGGCCTTATTCTACCATATCGCACGGGACAAAGAAAGAAATATTTCCGGAATCCAAAAATTTTTCTGAAAAACTGATGCAAAACGAAATCGAATGCGCTATAATACAGTTATGTGTAAAAGCACAGTAAAGATCAGGAGGAGCCATATGGATAAGAACACACGTATCTGTATCGTCGGCGGCGGCCCGGCCGGCTTGTCCGCCGGTATGTACCTGGAACAGAAGGGCTATGAGAACTACACGATTCTCGAACGCCTCGATCGCGTAGGCGGCAAGTGCTGGTCGCCGACATACAACGGACGCCGGTATGAGATGGGCGCAATCATGGGCGTGCCGAGCTACTATGCGGTACATGACGTAGAGGAATTCTGCGGAATCACGCACGACGGCCCGAAACTCAACCGCAACTATAAGAACCGCCAGGGCAAGGTCATTGAGCCGTTTGAGCCGAAGAAGAACCTCCTTAAGATTCCGCGTCTTCTGAAGATGAAGAAGCAGCTCAAAAAGTTCGGCGAGCTCCTTGAAACCAAGTACAAGGGCTATGACGTCAACGGTCACCGCGGCGTTGCGGAGGGCCGGTATGACGGCTTCTCGCAGACGAGCGCAAAGCGGGAACCGATCAAGGGCGAGAACCCGAACCTGAAGGATCTGTCGCTTCCTTTCAGCGAATTCTGCAAGTTGAACGGCGTTGAGCTGATTCAGGATATCTGGATCGGGCCGTACACGTCGTTCGGCTACGGCTCTTTCGATGAGATCACGGCCGGCTACGTCGTGAAGTATCTGGATTTCCAGACCTGCATGAACTTCGTGAAGATCAACCTGTGGACCTGGAAGAACGGAACACAGTATATCTGGGAGCAGCTGAACGATCATCTGAAGCATCCCGCGCGGCTGAACAGCACGATCGAAAGCGTTGAGCGGAAGGACGGCAAGGTTTACGTCACGGTCAACGGCAAGGTGGAAGAATACGATAAGATTATCGTCACCGCGCCGCTGTATATTCCGAACAAGCGGACCGACGGGCAAAAGGGCATGGTCGATTACTTCGACGCGCGTGAGGACGAGAAGGAACTCTTCTCCAAGATCGATTATGAGCGGTACGACGTGCTCGCAGTCGAAACGAAGCCTGAGGATCACCCGGAGATTTCGTACTATGTGTTCGACAACATGGTTCCGGATCGGCTCGGCCATCTGATGGTGTACTATCGCCGTTGGAGAGATACCAAGGATCAGGTCATCACAACGTATGCGCTTCGCAAGCATAAGAATACGGAAGAGGTTCCGTATGAGGAGTGCCGCAAGATGGTACTGGAAGACCTGAAAACGATGAACAACCCGGCTTCCAACGTCGTCAACGAGTGGAGCGTGTATTATTTCCCGCATGTCTTCTCCAAGGACTATGCGGACGGCTGGTACGACAAGGTTGAAGCGATGCAGGGCAAGTATGATACTTATTATGCCGGCGAGGTCATGAGCTTCGGCGATATGGACGAGACGGCCGAATACTCCCGCGAGTTGGTCGAACGGTTCTTCTGATCATCCCCAAAGGAGGGAGCGGATACCCGCTCCCTCGTCTTGTGTGAAGGAGGAAAACGCGTATGAAGTTTTATAAGGATCATTATGATGTGATCGTGATCGGCGGCGCGCTTGCCGGTCTCTCCTCGGCGCTGATGCTTGCCGATAAGGGACTGGACGTGCTCGTGCTCGAGCGGCACAATCTGCCCGGCGGTCTTGCGACGAGTTTCGTTCGCGGCGGCGTGGAGATCGAAGCGACGCTGCATGAGATGATGTCCATCGGCGATCGAAAGAACCGGTTGAAGGTCGGAAAATTTTTCGACGATATGGGCGTCGATGTCGACTGGCTGAAGGTGCCGGAGTGCTATCATGCGTCGCTGCCCGGCCTGGAGGTGACGCTGCATCCGGGACTCAAAACATTTGCAAGCGAGGTCGATGCGGTCGCGCCCGGCAGCTACGAGAAGGTGCTGAAACTGCTGAAGCTCTGCGATACCGTCTTCAATTCGGTCAATGAGCTTTCGATCCACCCGATGAGCAAGGTGCAGATGCTCCTGAAGCATGAGGCGTTCGTAAAAACAGCAGGCTATTCGACCAAGGAAGTGCTCGATACATTTGATCTGCCCCAAAAGGCGCTTGATTTGCTTGCGCCGTACTGGATGTACGTCGGAAGCGGATTTTCCGAACTGCCTTTCACGATCTACTCGGTGCTGATGGCGGATTATGTCGGCTACGGTTCTTACATTCCGAAAAAGCTCAGCCATGAGATGAGCCTGAAGATGGCGGAGCGCGCCGAGGCGATGGGCGTGCAGATCGAGTACCGGCAGCATGTCGATCGGATCTTGGTGAAGGATAAGAAGGTGTATGGCGTGCGTACGGCGCGCGGGGACGAAATCCATGCCGATTACGTCATCTGCTCCGCCTATCCGAACAAAGTGTATACTTCAATGATCGAGCCGATCGAGGAGGTCCCGCCCGAAGCGATCCGGATGGTCAACGGAAGACGGATCAGCCTTACGGCATTCTCCGTGATCATGATTCTGGATCGGCCGGCGGAGGAATTGAACATCCGCGATTACAGCGTCTTCCACGGCGACACGATGGATACGGATGCGATCTATGCCGATCTGGCGGGGCTCGGGCCGTATCATTATCTGACCTGCATTTGCCACAATTACGGCAATCCGGGCGTGACGCCGGAAGGAACCTGCTCGTATTCGATTACGGTGCTTCCGCGGGCAGATGGATGGAAGACCGTGAAGCCCGAGGACTACGACCGCGTGAAGCACGAGGTCGCACGGCAGGTGATCGACGATATGAGCGAATACCTCGGCGTGAACCTGTTGGATCACGTTCTCGAGATTGTGATCGAAACGCCGATGACGATTGCGCGGTACGCAAACGCATGGAACGGATGCATCTACGGCTATGCGCATACGATGGAAGATCATATCGTCGCGCGGCTGCAAACCGCGGAAGCGGAGAAATTCATAGAAGGGCTCGAATTTTCGGGGGCGCATCAGATCTCCGGCGACGGCATGGGCCCGGCCGTGACGAACGGCCGCAAAGCCGCAAAGAACGTTCTGGATGATCTCAGGAAGAAGGAGGCGGCGCAGAAATGAAGATCAAAGGATTTTTGAAAGATGTCGGCGGCGCATCCCGCGTGACGAAGGCGAGACTGGAACAGTTTGCAAAGGCATCCGATCAGCCTGTGACCGTCGATCCGATCGCCGAAACCGCCGGGGAATGGCATCCCGGAACGCTTGACCTTGTTGTCACGGAGATTCGGGACGCGTCAAAAACCGCAAAAACGATCCGGCTTCAACGCGTCGACGGGAAAAAGCTGCCGTTCTTTTATGCGGGGCAATTCATCTCGCTTGCTTTTGTGATCGATGGGAAGGTGGTTTGCCGCCCGTATTCGATTTCCTCCGCGCCGTTTGAAGCGCGGCTCGATCCGGGGTTTGCGGAAATCACCGTGCGCCGTTCGAAGGGCGACGGATGGATCGCGGATTATATCAACGAAAGCCTGCGCGTCGGCGACCGGCTGCAGGGGAGTATGGGGCTCGGGCAGTTCTACTATGAACCGCTGCGCGACGCAAAGAACGTCGTCGCACTGGCGGGCGGCGTCGGCATTACGCCGTTTGCTTCGATGGCAAAGGAGATTGCGCACGGAACGCTCGATTGCGACCTGACGATCCTGTACGGCTCGGTGAATTCGGACGATATCGTACTGAAAGAGGAACTGGAAGCGATAAAGTGCGAGCGCGTACGCGTCGTGAACGTTCTTTCGGGCGACGAGCCGGATTGGACCGGCGAAAAGGGCTTTTTGACCGCCGAGCTGATTCATAGATACAGCGCGGGGGATACAACGTATTTCATCTGCGGACCGCAGGCGATGTATCGCTTCCTGCGCACAGAGCTTCAAAAGCTGAACATTCCGCAGAGAAGGATTCGGTTTGAGGTGTTCGGGCAGGCAAAGGACGTGGCATCCCTTCCGGGGTATCCGGTCGAAAAGCTCGGGGAGACGTATGCGTTGACCGTTGTACGCGGCATTCAAAAGGACGTCATCCCTGCGCGGGCGGATGAATCGCTGGTTGTGGCCTGCGAACGGGCCGGAATCATTCTGCTGACCGATTGCCGCAGCGGGGAATGCGGATTTTGCAGAACGAAGGTGCTGTCCGGCGAATACTTCGTTTCTCCCGAGAACGACGGACGCCGTGCGGCGGATAAGGATTTTAACTATGTCCACGCATGCGCAACGTATCCGTTGTCCGATATGACCATTAAGATTCCGATTGTGTGAGGTAGAGCATGGTTCAGGAAGTCAATCCGAAGATTCACGTCAACGAGCGGGACTATCCGGTGACGGGTCATCATTGCGACGATCCCGAAAAGGCGAAGCTGGTCAAAAAGCTTGCGCTGATGATTACGGACAATATACCGCGCAAGCTCCCGGGCGGCATGAAGGAAAACCATATGGATTTCTGGATTTTAGACCGGCTTTTGACCAAGGAGGAGGTCAAGTTCCTGCTGAGCTTCCAAAAGCGGCGCACAGGGCTTGTGACAAAGGAGCTTGCCGAGCGCAACAACATGACCGAGGAAGAAGCGCAGAAGGTGATCGATCATCTGCTCTGGATCGGTATCCTGGAACAGAACCGGGACAATGCGGATCAGCATATTCAGTACTGGGTTCCCAAATGGGTGGTCGGCTCGGGCGAATACATGGTCGAACACAAGACGCTGCCGGATGAGCATCCCGAGGTCGCGACGATGTTCAATCTTGCCCCGCAGGAGCCGTTGGAGCTCGCTTCCAAGCTCGTTCCGCCGGGCGGCGCGGGCATCGGCATGCACGTCATCCCGGTCGAGAAGGCGATCGATGCGTGCCCGACGTCGGTCAGCGTCGAGCATCTGTCGCATTGGCTCAACAAGAACGATAAGTTCTGCACGATGGTGTGCGCATGCCGCAAGGCGCAGCGTATCCGCGGCGAAGGCGTCGGCGATATCGAAGGGCATATGTGCATCGGCGTCGGCGATATTGCCGAGTTTTTGGTGGAGAGCGGAAAGGACGCCAAGTATGTGACACGCGAGGAGGTTCTGGAAATCCTCGAACGCGCCGAGCGGAAGGGGTATGTGCATCAAATCACGAACCTCGACGGCCCGAATCGCATCGTCGGCATCTGCAATTGCTCCGCGGGCAGCTGCTACGGGCTCAGAACCTCGCAGCTGTTCAATACTCCGAACATGTCGCGTTCGGCGTATCGCGCGCACGTAGACAAGTCCAAATGTGTTGCGTGCGGCAAGTGCGTCGAGGTCTGCCCGGCGGGCGCGGCGCGGCTCGGTCAGAAGCTGTGCAAAGCGGACGGAACACGCGTGAAGTATCCGATGCGCGATCTGCCGGATGACAACGTCTGGGGCGAGGATCGGTGGGATCCGAATTACCGTGACACGAACAAGCTGAACTGCTACGATACCGGCACGGCGCCGTGTAAGACCGCTTGCCCCGCGCATATTGCGGTGCAGGGGTACATCAAGATGGCGGCGGAGGGACGGTATGCCGAAGCCGTACGGCTGATCCGGCAGGACAACCCGTTCCCGGCGGTGTGCGGCGCGGTATGCAACCGGCGCTGCGAGGATCGCTGTACGCGCGGTACGATCGATAACCCGGTGGCGATCGACGAGATCAAGAAATTCCTGGCGCGCTGGGAGCTGGAGAACCCGCAGGACTTTGCGGTGCGCTGCGAAAACGGCGAAGGCAACCAGTGGACCGACTTCCCGATCGCCGTCATCGGCGCCGGCCCGGCAGGACTTTCCGCGGCATACTATCTGCGCAGCGAAGGCTATCCGGTTACGGTGTTTGAAAAGGAACGGCGCCCCGGCGGTATGCTGCTGAACGGCATCCCGAACTTCCGGCTCGAGAAGAGCGTGCTTGAAAAGGAAATTGCAATCATTGAAGGCATGGGCGTAGAGATTCGCTGCGGCGTTGAGGTCGGAAAGGACATTACGCTCGACGAGCTTCGAAAGCAGGGCTATAAGGCGTTTTATCTTGCGATCGGCTTGCAGGGCGGCAGGCTGGCAGGCGTACCCGGCGAAGACGCGAAAGGCGTTGAGTCCGGCGTATCGTTCTTAAAACGCGTCAACGAAAAGGGCAGTGAAACGCTGACCGGCGACGTGGTGGTGATCGGCGGCGGAAACGTTGCGGCGGACGTTGCAAGAACCGCGCTGCGCTGCACAAAGGGCAGCGTCACGATGCTTTGTCTCGAACAGCGGGACGAGATGCCGGCCGCAAAGGACGAAGTCGCCGAAGTGGAGCAGGAGGGCATCACGATCCGGAACGGATGGGGACCGAAGGAAGTGCTCGTCCAAGACGGCAAGGCTGTCGGCGTCGTTTTCAAGCGCTGCACACGCGTTTACGATGCGGACCATCGGTTCGCGCCGGTTTATGACGAGAACGATACGATCACGGTTCCGTGTGAGAACGTGCTTCTGGCGATCGGGCAATCCGCCGAGTGGGGCGACCTGTTGAAAGGAAGCAAGGTTGCGCTCCGTCCGAATGGAACGGCGATAGCGGATCCGGTCACCTATCAGACCGATGAGCCCGACGTGTTCGTCGGCGGAGATATCTTCCATGGCGCGCGGTTTGCGATTGACGCGATTGCAGACGGCAAGCAGGGCATGGTTTCGATCAATCGATTCGTCCATCCGGGCCAGTCTTTGACGATCGGCCGCGACCTCAGAACGTTCATCGAGTTCAACCGGGAGGATATTTCGCGTCCCGAATCGTTCGACAATGCGGCGCGGCAGCGTCCCGGCGAGAAGCACGGCAAGGCGAGGGAGACGTTTGACGATCTTCGTCTGCCGCTTACGGAGGAGCAGGTCCGTGTCGAAGCGCGCCGCTGCCTCGGCTGCGGCGCGAGCATCGTCGATCTGAATCAGTGTGTCGGCTGCGGGCTTTGTACGACGCGGTGCGAGTTCGACGCGATTCATCTGACGCGGGATCTCCCTGCGGCATCGGATATGCATACTGCGGAGGAGATGCTGAAGCTGGTCGGACCGTATGCCTTAAAGCGCATGGGGAAGATCCTCAAAAAGAAGATCACCGGCAAATCCGAGTACCCGACCGAGCAGGAGTAATCCGCTCAAAATCCAACAAAACTGGGGCAAATTTCCCGAAAAACGGGAGGTTTGCCCCTTTCATAGATTGTTTACGTTTTCTCGATTCACATTCACAGAATGTTCATTGAAAACCCTCTTGCGTCCGATAGAATGAACGCCAAGAGGGGGCGTACGGATCAATGTGGTATTATGTAACGGAGACGGAGAACACAGCGCTGTCGGAGGCGGCAAGAAGGCTCGGAATCGAACTGCGGGTGCAGCGGGAGCTGCCGCCGGACGGAAACCCGGTTCTGTTGGGACGGCGCGATGTGCCGCGGTCGGCGGTGCGGGGACTGTGTATCGGCATCAATCGCGAGGAGCCGTATGAGACGGCGGGGTGGAGCTACGCGGTGCAGGAACCGTATGACGCGATGCAGGTGCTGCGCATTGCGGCGACGCTTTCCGACCTCCCGATCGCGCGGAACGAAACGGATGCGGCGGCGAAGTGCTTCTCGGCCTTGTCGGTGCCGACGCACTTGCTCGGATTCCGCTACCTTTGCGCGGCGGTTTCGGCGGTCGGTTCCGCCACGGAAGCGGACGTCTCCGTGATGGATGAGATTTATCCGATCATCGCAAAGCGGTTCGGGACGAGCCCGATCATGGTATCCCGCGCGATCCGTCATGCGATTGACCGCGCATGGCGGGACGGCGATCGTGCGGCGCAGCGATCCTACCTTGGGTATACAGCGGCGGATACGCGCGGCATCCCGACCAATTCGGAATTTCTGTTCTGCGTCTGCGAACGGCTGCGGCTTCTTTCCTGAACAAAGGACGCTTCAAACGATCGTTTTATAAAACCGGACGGAAAATTGCGCGCCGCCTGTCGCTTTGTTGGAAGCGGAGATGGTTGCATTCTGCGCGGCGAGGATTTCGCGCGTCAGCGCAAGACCGATGCCGATGCTGTCCGGATCCGCGTTTTTTCCGCGATAAAAGCGTTCGAACAGGTGCGGAAGATCCTCCCGGTCGAACCCTTCGCCGGTGTCGGAAATAAGGATCTCGGTAAACAGCACCGTTTCTTCGGCCGTGACCGATACCGTTCCGCCCGCGGACGTATGCTCCATCGCGTTTTTCAGAAGATTGCCGAACGCTTCCGTTGTCCATGCCGGATCGCACACAATCTGCGTCTCGCGGAACGACGTATGATACGCGATCCCGCGCAGCTCCATCGCGATCGAAAACGGTTCGACCGCCCGCAAAATCAGGTCCTTCACCGGGACGGCTTGCATCTGAAATTGTACGGTCCCTGCATCGAGCTTGCTCAGCTTCAGAAGCGTTTCGACAAGCCAGCGGATTCGCTCCGTCTGCCGAAGCAGATCGCGCGTGATTGCAACACGGCGCTCGTACGAAAGATCGGGATCCTTCAGCAGGGAAAGGCCGAGCGTCAGCGAAGTTAAGGGCGTGCGGATCTGGTGAAAGATATCCGCAATCGCATCGGTCAGCTGCACCTTGTCCGCGGCAAGCTGATCCGTCTGTTCGCGAAGACGAGCGGTCATTTTGTGCAGCTCGTGACAGAGGATGGAGAGCTCGCCCTCCTCGCTGTCGTCGATCAGCAGCGTTTCCTCCCCGTGCAGAATGCGGTCAACGCTTTGCGCCAGCGCGGCGATCCGATCATAACGGTGCGCACAAAAATACAGATGTACGCCCGAAAGGCCGAGCCCAAGCAGCAGCAACAGCGCTCCCGCAAGCGGATGAACGAAAAAGCCGACCGCGCTCAGCACAAGCGTTGCGCCGAGCCCGATCAGCAGTTCCTTTTTGATTTCCCGGTTTCGAAGAAGCCGCATTTCAATCCACCCGATAGCCGAGTCCGCGAACCGTCTTGATCAGCGTCGGATTCTGCGGATCGTCCTCCAACTTTTCGCGCAGGCGCTTGATGTAAACCGTCAGCGTGTTGTCGTTGACAAAATCCCCGCCCGCGTCCCAGATTTCGTCCAACAGCTTTGTGCGAGACAGCAGCCTTCCCCGATTGTTCAAAAACAGGATCAAAAGGCGATATTCGAGCGCGGAAAGCGAAACCTGCGCACCGTTCTTGTACACGATCCCGCGTTCAAGATCCACCTGAACATGGTCAATTGTGATCGGTTCGTCGTTTCCTGTTCTTCGCAGAACACTCTTGATTCTTGACAGCAGCTCGCGCGGGCGGAACGGCTTAGCGATATAATCATCCGCGCCCATATCGAGCCCTTTGACCACGCTGCTTTCATCCCCGGACGCGGTCAGAAAGATCACCGGAATGCGCTTTTTCTTCGCTGCGCGGCAGACGCCGTAGCCGGATCCGCTTTGCAGCGAGATATCCACAAGCAAAAGATCAGGCTGCTGAATAAGAAGATCGATCGCTTCCGACTCGCGCGCTGCGTGATCCACCGAAAACCCTTCGGTGCGTAGGTATTCGGAAAGCGTCCGCACGATCGCGGCGTCGTCTTCCACCAGTAAAATCCGTTTCATGGAACGCTCTCCTTTCTTTCACCTCAGTATAGCAGACCCATCTGCTCTCTGCAACCAAAATCCAATCACAGGTTTTCGTTTTTCAGCGCGTCAATCGGGTTATCGCGTGATAGCCTATGACGCGCATACAGCATGGTGGCAAACACGACCGCAAATACCGATCCGACCGCAATCAGGATGCTGTGCCATGGCACATAGAAGCCGCGTTGAAGCTCCTGTGCGACGATCCGGTGGATCAGGAACGTGACGCCGATCGAGACCGGAAGACCGAACAGCAGCGCGCGAAGCCCATAGATAATGCATTCATAGCTCAGCATTCGGCGCATGCCCTTTTCGGTCATGCCGATCGATTTCAGCATTGCGAACTCCCTGCGTCGCAGCATGATACTCGTGCTGATCGTGTTGAACACGTTCGCCGCCGCGATGAGCGAGATCAGGATGATGAAGCCGTAGGCGAACACGTTGACGACGCCGACGATCATGCGGCT
>JAEEGL013671223.1_pt1 | contig 16544 bp, 16 predicted proteins | sample 9134231 | NCBI WGS metagenome assembly JAEEGL01 (sample SAMN16246548, study PRJNA631951) | gut metagenome | biome: gut microbiome; feature: rumen; material: fiber-attached | host: Bos | place: Iran: Karaj | collected 2018-10
ATGTATTTTCTTTGACCTTTTAATATTTTTTTTAATAATTTAATTTTATATTTAAAACCACCCTGTTTATAGTGCCACAAATTCCCTGTTTATAAGGGACTTTTTTATATGTTGTAAAAAGTTCAACAAAAATATTACCCCAGTTATTGGTACTAATCCTACTACTACACATAAATTTAATAAAGTCTGAAATATTAAAAGAAAACAAAGACCAAAAACTAAATATTTAGCAAATAAATCTTTTGATTCTAAAGAAACTTTAATAATATTATAATAAAGAAATACAAATAGTAAAATTAATACTAAACATCCAATAAATCCAAATTCTTCTGCTATTATTGAAAATATGAAATCTGTCTGTGGTTCTGGCAAATAAAAGTGTTTTTGCATTGAACCCATAAATCCAAATCCAAGTAATCCTCCTGGTCCAATAGCATATAAACTTTGTATCATTTGAAAGCCACTACCAAGTGGATCACTCCAAGGATTAATAAAAGATGTTATTCTATCAAGTCTATAAGGTGCAATTAATATTAAAACTACTACCCCTATAATTCCAAATACTAAAAGTTTAATAAATATTGAAATATCACAACCTGAAGAAAATATAAGTCCAATAATACTACATACAATAACCATCGCACTACCAAAATCTGGCTCTAGTAAAATAACAAAGAAGAATACAAATATAACTAACAATAGTGGAAATATAAACTTAAAAGTACTTCTTTTAATAGAATCATTTTTTTCTAAATACTTTGATACAAATATAATAAGAGATATTTTTAATAATTCACTTGGTTGAAAAGAAAAACCAAGTAATGAAAACCAACTCCTACTTCCGTTTCTTTGTATACCAATTCCAGGTATTAATACTATTATTAATAATAAAAAGCAAATACCTAAAAAAGTATTTGCATATTTTTTGTAAATATTATAATCTATCTTACTAATTACAAACATTAATACTATTCCAACTATAAAGAATAATAATTGATGTAACATATATTTATATTCATTATTATATTTGAAACTTGCCCATACATAGCTACTAGAATATATCATTATTATTCCAAATATAGATAATAATAATGTTGTTGTTATTATGATTCTATTTTGTTTAATATTTTAACCCCCCTTTTTATAAAATATTACATCCAAATACCATAATAAATTGCTATCATACCAAACATAAATCCTACTATTAAGAAAGCTTTTACTATATCTGTTTCTTCCCATCCTAGTTTTTCAAAATGATGATGAAGAGGTGCCATTAAAAATACTTTCTTACCAAACTTTTTAATTGAAGCAATTTGAATTATTGAACTAAGTGTTTCAATAACAAATACTCCTCCAATTAAAGCAAGTGATAATTCGTGCTTTGTAAGAATTGCGATTGCAGCTAAAGTAGCCCCTAGTGAAAGTGAACCAGTATCACCCATAAATACCTTTGCTGGGTGTGTATTATATACTAAGAAACCTAAAAGTCCACCAACTAATACAAAGCAAAATATTGCTATTTCTTGATATCCTTCTATCCATGTAGAACCCCAAGTAATAATACCAAAACTTAAAAATGCTATTAAGGATAATCCTCCTGCTAAACCATCTAAACCATCAGTCAAATTAACTGCATTAGAAGACCCTACTAGTAAAAATAAAATAAATAATCCATAAATCCAACCCAAATCAATATCTAAACCAATTGAAGTAATTGTAATATTTGCATTTCCCCCACCTTGCATATATATATAGAAAAATACTAATGCTATTAATACTTGAACAATTAACTTCTGTGGTATTGAAAGCCCATCATTATTTTTGTATTTTACCTTTAAAAAGTCATCTACAAAGCCAAGCATTCCATAAGATACAAATACAAATAATATAATTAATAAACTATGGGAAATTTCTAAGCTTCCTCTAAAATACAAAAATAACATTGTTAAAAGTGTAGGAATAATAAATATTAACCCACCAATTGTTGGAGTACCATTCTTTCCTGAATGTCTAAATGCAGTAAACATACTTATACTTTGTTTTACATCTAGCTTTTTTAATGCTGGTATTAGAAACCAACCAAAAATAACAGATACAAAAAATCCAAGCATTAATCCCAAAATACTTTTAGCAAGAATTAACATAAATATCCCTCCGTAAATATTATACTTTATTAATTATGACTAATCATAATAATTTTACTAAACTAGTGTAAAGTATATGTCTTATAAAGTTACTAAAAATGATTCTAATAAACTATTCTTATCAAATCCATTTACTTTTATATTAATATCTATATCGCTAAGCTTATATAGAATATTTGCAATGTCATCTTTAGAATAATCATTTATATATGGATATAATTTCTTTAAAACAAATGGGTTTACTTTTAACATCTTAGCCAAATCAGCTTCACTATGTTTAGTTTTTAATATCTTAAGTTGCATAAGTAATCTAAATTGCTTAGCAATACTATCTATAATTATAGTAGCATCAACATTACTACTTACTAATATTTTATATGATTCTATACACTTAGATATATCTTTTTTTAATACATATTCTATTAAATTAAACATTTCTTTTTCATTATTCTTACTAATAACATCATCTATATCTTTATCATATAATTCTGTTTCTCCAATTTTATAAATTAATAATTTCTTTACTTCAGATATTGTATAATCTGGATTATATTCACATAAATCTAATATTTTTTTAATTTGATTAAATGTAGCATTTATATTATTATTTTTAAACATATTAGATACATATTCATGAAGAGTTTTATAATTTAGTGAAATAATCTCTTCAACTTTGCATTTACTTCTAAATAATTTAGTAAGACTGCGTCTTTCATCTATTGATTCATCTGTGCATTTAAAAATAATAACATTTTCATTCATGTTATTTATATATTTACAAAATAAGTCTTCACTCTTATCCTTTATACTTTTTAATGAGAAGTTAGATACAATAATAAGTTTCTTTTCATTAAACAAATCTACATAATTTACTTCATTAATAATACTTTCAATTGAAGTTTCTGCATAATCAAATTTAATAATATTAGAAATATTAAGTTCACTTATTAATTCATCTACTCTATCATTAACAATATTATAATCCTTCCCTATTAATAGATATATCATATTATTTATCCTTTATAATTATACTTCTAATGCTTTGATCAATAATAAAGTTACTTATGTCATTTATTTCTACATTATTAATTAATACTGTTTTAGATCTAAAAGTAATCTTTAAGGCACGCAATAATTCACTTAAAGAAGAATATAGTTTAACTTTAACTATTGTACTAGTTCCATTATTATTTATAGTAACAATAGTATTATCATACATATAATCTAAATGTATTGCTTTATGAATAGCAAGTATTTCTTCTACGCTATAAAAAACAGTATTAGAGTTTTTAAACTTTCTATTTGAATGAACCATACATATATTAGTAAAAGCATTAATATATTTTTCATATGCATTAATTGAATATAAATCATTTCTACTAATAGATATATAGCATACTTTCATCCCAAAAATTTCCATAAATTCATCAATAGCTTCTAGTATTTGTTCATATGATTCACAGTTAATTACCATATCCTTTAAATCATATTTTTTGTCATATAAAGAATTAACTACTAAGGTAGTCTTACTATTAATCTTCTTATTTAATCCATATTTACTTAATGATTCAACTATTTCACTTTTTTTAATTTTATTTATGTTTTTAGATGGATTTAGTTTCTCAGTTTTATCCATAAAGTCATTTTCAATAACCAAAGAATTACTTGAGTAACCGTTATAATTAGACATTTTACTTCCAAGTACAGTGCCACTAACTGGACTAAATATCTTATCATTATTACTCTTAGTTCCTAAATATCCATTTCTAAATACTTTTCTTGATTTATCAATTTTTAATAATTTTTCATCATCAAATGGTATATAAATAAATTCAGGTGTTAAAAATGTTATATATTCTTGTGTTTTTTTCATAATACCACTCCATAACTAATTATATAATATTTTTAACAATTAAAAAAGACTTTAAAAGTCATTTTTATTGATATTTTTGCATTTGTTTCATTAACTGATTTACTTGCTTTTGACTAGGGTTTCTACCCATACCTCTCATTAAAGTTCTAATCATTTCTTCACTAATTGGTGGATTTTCTTTTAACTGTTTTGTAAATAATCTTTTAGATATAAAGAATCCAGCAACTAAACCTATAATAATACCAAATACTAAATATAATATATCATTTAACATAATTATTTCCTCCTAATTAATTTTAGCATACAAATATTATTAAACGCAAGAAGTATAAACTGTTTGCTCTAATAAAAAGTAATCATGATTATTAAAATCACAAACAAATATGTTCCTATATTTTCTTAAATCATAAAAAAAAGATGGAATATTCTTATTAGTTTTGATTCTAATATAAGAATTATTAATAATCATTTTAGTAGATTCATCATTATAATAGTCATTAATAGTATGAGTATAGTTATAACATATATAGCATTCATTAGAAATATTATTATGTTTTATTTGATTATTATAAAACTCCTTATCAATTTTATAAACCAAACTATTAAATATTGAATATCCAAGAACTATATCTTCTGTCTTTAAATAATGAACACTTTCTAGTAAATTATATAATTCTTCATAATTATTTTTATAATTTTTTAATACTTTATCTTTTAATTCAAATAAATAAAATACTCTCATAATATCACCAGTTATATTCTATAAAAAGATAATTAAAAATATTGTAGAAAAAAAGAAGAAATTATTCTTTCTTCTTCTCATATTTGTTTTCAAGAACTACTTCTAATTTATCCCCATTTTTTAAAGCAGTATCTTTCTTTATATTATAGCTTTTAACATAGCCATATCCTTCAAATGATACTTCTAGATTAGCTAAATTACAGAAGTATTCAACTTCACTTCTAGACCAGGATGTTATATCAATCATTTTATAATTCTTTGCATTTGTAAGTAAGAATACTTTGTTATTAGCAAGTAATGATACTCCATCTATTGGATATTGTTTTATTATTTTATTACCATCACCTATAACAATAGGATTTAAAGATAAACTCTTTAACTTTGTTACAACAGAAGACGTTTCTTCATTAACATAACTAGATAGTTTGTTTACATTACTATCTTTTGATTCTTGTACTTCATATATATTCATATAAGTTCCTACATTTTTAGCAAGATCCTTAAATGCTTTTTGAAGGTGTGAAGAATATTGTATTTTAGATGCTGCTATATAAATAATTATTTCTGGATTTTTTCCAGGAAATAAAGCTGCGAAACTTTTAATATTATTAGTTGAACCACTTAAATATCCTCCACTTTTAGAAGCAATTTCAGCAGTACCAGTTTTTCCTATAATATCATAACCATCAATATGATAAGCTGTACCAGTAGATATCTTACTAGATCCATCTACTACGCCTCTCATAAGTGTTTTTATCTTCTCCACTGTATCTTTACTATATACTTTTTTAACCTCAGTTCTCTTATTTTCTTTTACAATATTACCATCTTCATCTACTATTTTAGATACTAGATATGGCTTAATCATTGTTCCTTCATTTGCTATTGTACTAAGCGCTTGTAACATTTGAACAGCAGTAACTGTTATGCCTTGACCATAAGAAGCTGATGCTACTTCTGTATTATATCTAAAATTAATAATACCTTCACTTTCATTAGGTAAAGTCATACCAGTTTTAGACCCAAAGCCAAGCGAATTATAATAATCTTTTAATTTAGATCTTCCAAGTTTAAGTGCCAGCTTAGTTGCAGCAACATTAGATGACCCCATAAATCCTTCATCATATGTAATACTACCCCAACCATACTTATTCCAGTCCCTAATAGTAGCATCATCTACAACTAATTTACCACTATTATATTTCTCTCTTCCATTGTATATACCTGCTTCCATAGCAGACATAAAACTAAATATCTTCATAGTTGAACCAGGTTCATAAGTGCTAGCTACAAATGGATCATAATAAGATTTAATTTCAAGAGTATTATTATTAAAGCTAGGACTAGAAGATACTCCCAATATTTTTCCGTCGTTAGCATCCATTACAGCAACTGTAGCCCATTCAACTTTACCTTCTTCTAACTCAGCTCTTGCCTGTTCAGTAAACATTTGAATATTATTATCAATTGTTAAATATATATCTTTTCCTGGAATAGATTTCTTTTCAATACTTGGCTTACTAGTTATTTGATAACCATATAAATCAGATTGATATTCTATATATCCATTAGTACCAGTTAAATCTTTATTATAGTATTCTTCTAATCCCATTTCACCAACATAATTACCTTTATCATTGCGTCTAGCATAACCTAGAGTATATGATAGAAAGTCTCCATTTGGATAATATCTTTTAGTACTAGAGATAAAATCTATTCCTGGTAAATCTAGAGCTTCAATCTGATCTTTTACTAAATCAGTAATTCCTCTTCCTCCAGGACCCAATTCAACTTGATATGGAGCTGTTTTCGTACAATTACCATTGTTATCACATGATTCAATTTTAGAATTTAATAAAGCTAATATACTTTCCTTTTTCATATTAATAATAGGACTCAGTTTACTTGCAGTCAATTCTTTATCAACTACATGGTATGGCCTATTCTCATCTTTAGTTCTTGATGGATCTAAGTATGCTATTACTGTGTAACTATTTACATCTTTTGCAAGAACTTCTCCTTTAGATGCATATATAGTGCCACGTCTTGCAGTAGTAGTCTTTTTAACAGTATCTCTATCATTAGCAAACTCTGTAAGAGTTCTATTATCTACTTTAATATGACCGCTTCCAATGTATATTAATCTAAAAATAAGACATAAAAAAACAAAAAGAATTATAATAACAAATATTATATTTATTCTGATTGTTCTTATTTTTTTCATTATTACTCCTCTACTTTGAAACAACTCTAATATTACTATTATTATACTTCAAACCAAAGGCATCTGCAACTTCAAGAGCATTATCTAAAGAAGATAATTCATTTATTTTCATTTGCATACTTGCATTTAATTTTTCTTGAGAATCAATTTTACTCTTTAATCTTTGAAGTTCTGAGTTATTTGATTGTAACATAGCTTGACCTACAAAGTTGACAAATATTGTACATATCAAAAAGAATACTATTAAAGCAACCATTGTATTTTCACCTTTAAGTTTTACATATTTTTTCTTTTTCATATTATCCTTTCTATAACTCTTAATTTTGAACTCCTACTTCTATTGTTATCTTCAAGTTCTTCTGAACTTGGAGTTATTTTTACTATTTTTTTTGCTTTTGCTTTCATATTTTCAGGTACTACTGGAAAATATTTAGCATTTTCATCATCACTACATAACTCTTTAAATACTTTAGCTACTATTCTATCTTCAAGTGAATGAAACGTTATAACGCATAACCTGCCACCTACATTTAATAAGTCAAACGCATCTTTAAGTGAAGACTCAAGAATATCAAGTTCATGATTAACTTCAATTCTAATTGCTTGAAATGTTTTTCTAGCAGGATGCGATTTATTTCTGTAACTAATAGGAACACTTGATTTAATTATTTCAGCTAACTCTAAAGTTGTATTAATTGGTCTATTTTTAATAATAGCTTTTACTATACTTGGAGCATATTTTTCTTCTCCAAATTTTCTAAGTACCATAACTAATTTTTCATAACTATATTCATTTACAACATTATAAGCACTAAATGAATTACTTTTATCCATCCTCATATCTAGTGGAGCATCTTTGTGAAAACTAAATCCACGCTCTTTTTCATCTAACTGAACAGATGACACCCCTAAATCAAATAGGATTCCGTCTACATTCTCATGAATGAAATCTTTTAAATGAGAAAAATTAGTTTTATAGATCTTGAAGTTATCTGCTATTTTAGAAAGCTTTTCATTTGAATAGTTAATAGCATCAACATCTTGATCGACGGCGAAAAGAAACCCCTTTTTATTTAATTTCCTTAAAATCTCGCCGGAATGCCCTGCGTATCCCACAGTAGCATCTATATATTTTTTACCCTCTGACACATTTAAGTATTCTATTACCTCTTTTAAAAGAACACTTTTATGCTTCATAATTACTATCGAAGATATCTTCAGTTATTTCCTCAAGTGATTCTTCATTTACTTTCATGTAATTATTAAACTCTTCTAAACTCCAAATTTCTAATCGTTCATTTACGCCGATAATCACACATTCTTTTTGAATACCGGCGTAATGAACTAACGGTGAGGTAATATTAATTCGACCTTGTTTATCGAATTCGGTAATGGAAGCTCCTCCGATAAAAGCCCTTTCAAAGGCTCTTACGTTCTTTTTGGTAAATTGTAAGTTGCTTACTTTTGACATTATTTTGTTCCATTCAACTTCTGAATAGACAAATAAACATTTATCAAGTCCTTTAGTGATAACGAATCTTTCTCCTAATTCACTTCTAAATTTAGAAGGAATTATAAGTCTACTCTTTTCATCAATATTATGATGAAATTCACCCATTAACATGATCCAAGCACCCCACTTTCTACCACTTTGTTTCACTTCCTACCACTATATTACTATTTTTCTATATATTTGTAAAGACTAAATTAATAATTAAATGTAAAATTATTGTAAAAAAAAACACATAATTTTTATTATGTGTTTAATAACTAAAATTATAAAGATTTATAAGGAGATAAATCTTCTATTTCAGAGTCATCTATTCTCTTTATTTCAAAGTTTAACATATCATATACCAACAATACCTTCTCTTTAAAATCATATCCAATAGAGCTTTCATTAAAATATGGATTATAAGGTGCTTTTTTAACCTGACAGTCAACAATTTTTGATATTTTATAAGATAAATTATCTACAAATTCTTTCTTACTATCATTACCACAATAAATGGTTGCACTTTCTATAGAATCATCAGTTGAATTTAATATTTTATCTAACGAGTTTTCATAATTTGGCATATGATCATTTAAATGAGCAACCACTACACTGTTTTGTCTAATTATTATAGCTGCTATACAGTTATGAATACTATCTGCAATAGCATAAGGATTATCATCATTTAGTATCTCATATTCATTTATTTTAACTCTTTTAATATTTTCATAATTATTCATCTTTTACCTCATCAATATCAAAACCGCTTGTGTATAGTTTATAATAATATCCCTTTTGTTTCAACAGTGATTTATGAGTACCCATTTCATATATTCTTCCATCTTTTATAACAATAATCATATCAGAGTTTACAATAGTAGATAATCTATGTGCTATTACGATAGATGTTTTATCTTTCATTAGTTCCTTTAGTGAACTATTTATTAAATATTCAAGTCTCGTATCAACACTACTTGTAGCTTCATCTAAGACTAAAATACTACTATCATTTGCAAGCGCTCTAGCTATTGTTAAAAGTTGTTTTTCTCCAGTCGATAGATTATCAGTCTCTTCATTAATTTCATGATTAAGACCATCAGGTAAACTATTAATTATATGTTTAGTTTTAGAATCTGATAAAACTCTACTTAGTTTTTCATCACTTATAACTTTATCAAACAAAATATTATCTTTAATAGTTCCCTCAAATAACCAAGTATCTTGTAGTACTAAACTAATCATTTTTCTATATGCTTCTTTTTTAATATCCTTAATATTAACTCCATCTATTAATATTTCACCCTTATAAGTATTATAAAATCTCATAAAAAGATTAATAATTGTAGTTTTACCACTTCCCGTTTTACCTACAATCGCAACTTTCTGTCCTTTCTTAATTTCAAAACTAACATTTTTTAGAACATTATGTGAATCAAAATAGCTAAAAGTAACATTCTTAAACTCTATTGAATTCTTAAAATCAAATTTTTCAATATTTCCATCTTCAGCCTCTTCTTTAATATCAAGTATTTCATATACCCTATCTACACTAGCTACAGCCATTTGTAAATTAGAAATAACTTGAGCTATTGTATTCATTGGTCTATTAAAATCTTTCATATATTGAATAAATGATTGTATAGCTCCAAGTCTTAATTTACCATTTATTACAAATATTGAACCAACACCTACTACTACTATGTAATTAATATTACCAATAAACTTATTAAAAGGAACAGCAAGGGAACTATAAAAACTACTTACAAAGCCATAATTAGCTAGTTTTCTACTCTCTTTATTAAACTTCTTATTAAAGTATTTTTCTTTATTAAATGACTTTATAATATCATTATTGGTAACACTTTCTTCAACAAAAGCATTAACACTTCCAATAGCGCGTTGATTTAACTCAAAATACTTTTGTGTTTTTTTAACAATATATGAAAGTAAAAAATATGTAATTGGAATAACAGTAATTGTTAAAAATGCAAGAACTTTGCTTAAAACAAACATCATTATAACTGAACCTATTATTAAAGCAAAATTATAAACTAAATCAGGAATTATTTCTGTAATATTATCAGTTAGTCTTTCTACATCATTAGTAATCTTACTTATAACATCTCCTTTTTTCATTTGATCCAAAGAAGATACTTTAATTCTATTGATTTTATCTGCTAGTTTATTTCTTAAATCATACCCTATTTTTTGACCAAGTTCACTTGCCAAAAAGCTTTTAAAGTAGGTACAAACAGAATTAATCAAATAACAAATAAGTATAATTAGTAATATTTTTAATATATATATTTCATCTATACCTATTTTATTTTTAACACCTTCAAATAGCGTATCAGTAACAAGACCTAAAAAATAAGGAGCAATTGAATTAAATAAAGCCGCTAATAAACAAAACAAAATAATAAGGAAATATTGTTTTTTATATTCTTTAATTATTTTATACATTCTTCTAATTGTTTTATTAAAAGAGATCTTCATTATAATTTCACCTCCTCTTTCTGAGAAGAGTAAAATTCTTTAAATACACTACTTTTCTTTAATAATTCTTTATATTTTCCAATACTTTCTATCTTACCATTTTCAATAACTATTATTTTATCACAGTCTTTAACAGTATTAACTCTTTGGGCAATTAATAAAACCAATTTATCATTATAATATTTAGATATTGAAGACCTAATCTTTTTATCAGTAATATTATCCACAGATGAAAAAGAATCATCAAATATTAAGCATTCACCTTTACTAAGTAATGCTCTTGCAATAGATACTCTTTGTTTTTGACCACCACTCAAATTAACAGCAGATTGTTCTAATTCAAAGTCATATCCATTTTCTTTAGTTTCGATTAAATCTTTAATATCAGCAATAAAAGCAACATTATTTAGTTCCTCAATATTATTTTTATTATCAAATTCTAAATTTTCTTTTAGGCTTCCCTTAAACAACAGTGCTCTTTGAGGTGTATAAGAAAAAATGTTTCTTAAAGACTCTTGAGTATATTCCTTAATATCAATTCCATTTATTAAAATAGAACCACTTGTTACATCAAGATGTCTAAGAAGAAGATTAATAATAGTAGTTTTACCACTACCAGAAGATCCTATAATTCCTATCTTTTGCCCCTTTTCTATTCTAAAAGATATGTCTTTTAACATATCGTTACTAGCATTTTCATACTTAAAATATACATTTTTAAATTCAATGCTTTCAAGTTTTTGTAATTTAATATGTCCATTATCTAAAATACTTGGTTCTTCATTTAATATTTCATTTATTCTTTTAATAGATACTATTACCCTTGGAATATTAAGAATTATAACTAGTAAGATTAAGAAGCTTACTAAAATGGTAGACAAATATTGAATAAAAGCCATCATAGCCCCTATTTCAAGCTCACCACGATTAATAAAATCCATAGATATATAGCATACAGCAACAGTTGCTAAATTAATTATTAATATCATCATAGGTTGAACCAAATAAAGTATTTTATTTAAAAATATATTTAAATCCATATTTTCTTTATTTACTTTATCAAACTTATTCTTAAAATATTTTTCCTTATTAAATGCCTTAATTACCCTTATACCAGATAACATTTCTCTGGTAGCTTTATTTAATCTATCAAGTAATTTTTGTAACTGTTCAAACTTAGTAAATACACTAGCAAAAATAATTAATAAACAAACAAATAATATAATTAGTGCCATTACTACAATAGGCGCTAATACTTGAGCTTTTGAATAGGCCATTACAATTGCAACCATACCCATAATAGGTGCAAATATTATAAGTCTAAGTCCAAATGAAAAAGTAGAAGTTATATTACTAACATTATTAGTACTTCTAGTAATTAATGTACTAGCTCCAAATTTATCTATTTCTTTTTTACTAAAAGAGCTAATCTTTTTATATAAAGCTTCTCTAATGTAATAACCAAATTCATTAGAGAATTTAGAAGTTGAATAAATTACTATTACATTAGAAATTAATCCTATAATACTTATTATAAACATTAAAGAAATTTGACTTATAATATATGTTGTATCAGAACTGCTAATACCTAAGTCAACTATATTACTCATTATACTTGGTAAATATAATTCACAAAATACTTGAACAACACAAAAAGTAAACATAACAAGTATATATTTCTTAATCCCTTCTGTTAATTTAAATAACTTCATTCTTTTCTCCTTATAATATCATATTTAATATTTCATTCATCACATATATTTTATCACTAACAATATATAACATATCATCACTAATTTCCATATATTTATTAGTTATAGCAACCCTAATCTTAGGAAAAGCATCAAGTACGTCTATACCAAATTTACTTCTAAATTTACTAATAGAAATACCATCAATCTTTCTAAGACCAAGCATTAATTCATTTTCCATATCTTCTAAGTTAGACAATAACACTTCATTAAATCTAAATTCACCATTAAAATATTTGTGAAGATTTCTGGTATTTTCATATCTAACACTATTAATAAATCCATGCGAACTAATTCCAAATCCATAGTATTCTCCATTATCCCAATAAGTTAAATTATGTTTACTCTCATAACCAAACTTACTATAATTAGATACTTCATAATGAATATACCCATTTTTCTTTAATTTCTTATTAATATATTTATACATCTTATAATCTAATTCTTCATCAATTGGTTTAACACCTTTATTATAAAATGCCGTATGAGGTTCAATAATTAAAGAATAAGTACTTATATGATTAACACCTAATTTTAAAGCACTATTAATATCAGACTTTAACATTCTCATATCTTCAATATTAAGTGCATATATTATATCTACACTAATATTATCAAAAAACTTCTTAGCAAGACTAATATTATCTATTATCTGTTTCTTATCATGCTTACGATTTAAATACCTTAAAATATACTTATTAAAGCTTTCAACTCCAACACTAAGTCTATTCACACCATTTTCTTTTAGTAAAGATAATAAATCTTTATTAATATTATTAACATTACATTCAAAAGTAAATTCAAGATTATTAGATGTTTTAAATTTTCTTATAATATTAAATAATATTTCTAATTGGTCTAAACTTAAAGCAGATGGAGTTCCACCACCAATATAAATAGATTTAATAGTATCTCCTTCATAATAAGTATCTATCTCTTTATTTAGTGATTCCAAATAATTATTAGCCCACTTTTCATTATTTAAAAACTTGCAAAAATCACAATAAGAACAAATACTATTACAAAAAGGGATATGAATATATACACCTCTCATATTATTACCTCATAATAATTATACTATTAAAGCAAAAAAAAAGATAGAATAATCTATCTTATTTTAATTTATAAACATAATCAAATTCACCTTCTGATTTTGGAAAATCAGATAAATCAAATGCAGCAAATCTTGATTTGTTTCTAGGTTTTTTTAACTTTTTAAGAGCACTAGTTTCAATTTGTCTAATTCTTTCACGTGTTACATTGAATTCTTTACCTAATTGTTCTAGTGTTTTAACATCACAACCCATTAAACCCATTCTATGGTTTAGTACATATAATTCTCTATCAGTCAATCCACAATCTAATAAAATTTCATATAAAGATTCCTTATTAATATTATAATTTAGTGTTTTTTCATTAGCAGTTTGATCTGCCACAAGATCTATTAATTCTAAATCAGATCCTTCTTCGGCATTTACTTCAACATTAACTGATATAATATCTTGTGCACTTTGTAATAGTTGACTAATAACATTTACTGGTTTATCAAGTTCTTTTGCAAGCTCTTCAACAGTAGCCTCTCTATTATACTTTTGAATATATTTTCCATTAATACTCTTTATTTTATTTAAAGTATCTACAGCATGTACAGGTATTCTAATAGCTCTTCCATAATCTGCTATTGTTCTAGTAATACTTTGTTTAATCCACCAATAAGAATAAGTAGAGAACTTATTATCTAGTGTAACATCAAACTTTTCAATTGCTTTTACAAGACCAATAGTACCTTCTTGAATTAAATCTTCAAATGCTACTCCCCTATTAGTATACTTTTTAGCAATACTTACAACTAATCTTAAATTGTGTTCAATTATGTTATTTTTAATATCTTCAAGCAAAGCCTCTTTTTGAGGACTATCTTTTAGCTTTTTAGCTCTTTCAAATTGATTAAATGCTTCTTTTTCTTGTTCTGGAGTAAATTTACTATATCTACCTAACTCTTTAATAAATAAAGCTGATGTCTCATTATTTTTGCTATGTACAAAATAATTCTCAAGTTGTTTATCAACATCAGAATTAAAATAATGTTGTTCAATATCCTCTAATTCAAACTCATAATCTTCATCTTCTAAAGATTCAACAGGAATATCATTCTTATCGCAATAAATGTACGAAAAAGAATAAAACATTTTATTCTCTAAAAGTGCATTATAATTCTCTAAAGATAGCAATGTTTTAATCATATTAGATATTTTATCTGTACTATTATAAATATAAACAAAATCATCAAAACTCATTTTATTAATATTAATTTTATTATTTTTAAAATAAGTATTTAGATTTTCAAAATTCTTAACTTGAGCATTTCCAATACCATCTAAAAATCTTACATTAATAAAATCAATGATTTCTCTTAACTTACTTTCCTTCATTTTCTCTTTCCCCCTCTTTAATGAATGGCTCATATTATATCATAAATGATACATCTTGTCAATTCACCTAACAAAAATGATTAAAGATGTACTTTAATCACTTAATAATTTAGCATGTAAAACCGTTCTACCATTGCTATTACATGTTGATAATGTAAGTATTTTATCTTCCTTACTTAATGAAACATTAAAGTCATAAATACTTCTATTTTTAACTTTGTTTAAAAATTCATAAAACTCGCTATCATTCTTAAACTCAGTATTAATGTAATAGGCTTCAGGTTTAATAGAATATACAGAAAACACTTGATAACTATAATTCCCAGCCTCAGTTGCAAGTGTAATAATACTATTATCAGGATTAGTATACCAGTCTTTCTTTAATACTTTCTTTAATGTACCAAACATAATACCGGTTTTCATATTATGTCCAAATATAACAATGTTTCTATCAGTTCCATCAAATTTATTATGATAATCTGCAAATACCCATCCAGCAACATTCCATTTTTTCTCAAAATTATGAGTTAAATAATACTTGTTATCTTTACCTTTAACCACTACATAATCAACATCAGTGTTATTTACCTTTAAATATGCTACAGTATCAGAATTTTGACTCTTTAATTTATTAAAATCAATACTATACTTTACTTCTTCCTCTTCTTCAATAACTTCAACTGCTTCTTCTATTTCTTCCTTAATATTAATGTTTTCATTATTATCTTTTTTCCAAGTCAAAATTCTATAAGAACTATATATAATACCTATAGAAAACACTAATATCATACAAAACAATAAATTTCTTTTTACTTTATTATTCATTAAATTACCCCATTTATGCGAAAATATAGTATCATTTATAAGAAAAAAAAGCAAGTAGATAATCTACTTGCTTAAATTATAACTAATTATTTTTAATGAAGTTGTAAGAAACTTTTATTAATCCAACAAAGCTAATAATTAACATTGAAATATAGAAGTAAATATTATCTGCAGTTTTTGGATTATCAGTATCATCTCCACCTGTTCCAGAAATGAAGTTGATAACTTTAAATCCATTATCTACATCTCCTTGAATTTCAGTTTCATAACCATTAACTTTATCTTCATCAATTGTGTATTCAATTTCTTCCCCATCATTATAGTAATCTAAACCTTCAAAAGTATGTTTCCAATTATTAGATTCATCTAATACTACAGATGTTACTAACACATCATCAGCATATAGATTAATTGTTACACTATTAGGTCTAATGTTATGATAGTTATCTCTATCATCCCATATTTTTTCAACACTTATATCTCTTGTTTTAGGAATATGTGTATTTGTAATTGTTGTAACATAACCATCTGTTTCATTACTACTTAAAGTATATCCATCAGG
>JAEEGL015740780.1_pt1 | contig 16544 bp, 14 predicted proteins | sample 9134231 | NCBI WGS metagenome assembly JAEEGL01 (sample SAMN16246548, study PRJNA631951) | gut metagenome | biome: gut microbiome; feature: rumen; material: fiber-attached | host: Bos | place: Iran: Karaj | collected 2018-10
AGGGAGAAAGGAGCTGTGGGACGATGTTCTTCAGGGTGAAAAGACTGCTCGGGGACAGGCACTTCAGAATTGGCTGTCTCCTGCTCGTTGTGATCATCATCAATCTGGCCGGCACTGTTTTTTCCTATACAGCCGTACAGGCGGAAGTAACGCCGGAACCTGTTTTATCACCCGTTATCCGGGAAGAACCTCCAGAAACGGAATTGATTGTATGTATCGGCGGGGCGGTGGCCCGGCCGGGCGTTGTCCGCCTTCCGGAAGGATCCAGACTGTATGAAGCGCTGGAGGCAGCCGGAGGCGCTCTGCCGGAAGCTGATCTTTCCCGCGTTAACCTGGCGGCTGAACTGAGAGACAGTGACATGATCCGTATTCCTTCCCGTGAGAATGATTCGGAGGGTATTGAAGACAGGCCGGCTGATGCCGGTGTAATCGCGGACGGGCGGATCGATATTAATCACGCTTCCGCCCGTGAACTGGAAACACTGCCCGGCATAGGCCGGCAGAAGGCGGCTTCGGTCGTAGCGTACCGGGAACAGCACGGCGGTTTTTCTTCCATAGAAGAAATCATGCAGGTTTCCGGCATAAAACAGGCGGCATTTGAAAAAATCAAAGAAAAGATTACTGTCCGGTAGCAGACGGGAATATGCTCCCTGAACCCGGATTCGGAGTTGGATATGGCAAAGAGAATTCTGGTAGCAGACGATGAAAGACTGGTGGTCGAAGGCCTGCAGGCCTCCCTGGCCCAGGACGGATATGAAACGGACGCGGCCTTCAGCGGGGAAGAAGTGCTCGCCAGGCTTTCGGACGGCGGGTTCGATTTCGTCCTGCTCGACATCATGATGCCGGGTATGGACGGCCTGGAAGTACTCAGGCTTATCCGGAAGAATTCCCAGATTCCGGTCATGATGCTTACGGCCAGAAACGCAGACAGTGACAAAATTGCCGGGCTGGAAGCCGGTGCCGACGATTATGTAACCAAACCCTTCAATATCTTGGAAGTCAAGGCACGAATCAAGGCCATCCTGCGGCGGACGGCGCTTTCTTCAGGAGATGCGTTTCCGGAAAAAGTCATCGAAAACGGCGACCTGAAAATGGATATCGACAACAGACGCCTTTATGTCAGGAACCGGGAAGCCGGGCTTACCGGCAGGGAATTCGATATGATGGAACTGTTCATGACACATCCGGGCAAGGTATACGGACGTGAAACCCTCCTGGAACTGATCTGGGACGAGAACTATCCGGGCGACGTCAGGACGGTGGACGTCCATGTCCGCAGGCTCCGGGAAAAAATTGAGAAAGATCCTTCCAGCCCCGTCTATGTGCTGACCAAGTGGGGCGTAGGGTATTATTACAGAGAAAAAGGGCGTTAAACTGCCCGGAACGAAAGAGGTGGATTCTGAATGGTGCGCAGACCTCTGTGCGCCGCGGCATTTCTTTATGCATTTCTGATTTTTTTAATCACGTTGTTCAAAAACCCGTTTGAAGGGTTTGTTTCTTCAGACACCATTCGTCTGGAACAGGGAGAAAAACAGGTATGCACGGTCTGCGGGACCGTGTGCGGTAAATGGCTCAAGCGCCGGGAAGACAACTGTGTCCTGGCCGTTCTGCTTCGGGACGTTCTTACGGAAAACGGGGAGTCGCCCGGGAAAAACCAGCGCATTCTCTGCGAAATCGGATTTGACGGTGACGGGGAGGAACCCGTTCTCCCTGCCGGGGCGGACGTCCGGATTGCCGGCACGCTGAAACCTTTTCAGGAATCTGTGAATCCGGGCGCGTTCAATACCGCGGCTTATTACCGTACGCTCGACGTCGGCTACCGGCTGTCGGACTGTGTGATTCTGTCCCGGGAAGGCGGACAGGTCCTGCCTGAATGCCTGTACAGGATCAGGAGGTTTGGGCGGCTTTTGTTTGAACGGTATCTCTCCCGGGAGACAGCGGCGGTGGTTTCAGCCATGGTTCTGGGCGAAAAAGGTCTTTTCGATGAAGAATTAAAAGATTTGTACCGGGACAGCGGGATTTTACATATCGCGGCAATTTCAGGACTTCATCTGACGTTTTTCGGAAACGGGATTTTCACGCTCCTGAAAAGAAGCGGGGTTTCCGACCGGGCTGCAGCGGCAGCGGCGGCAGGCTTAATGGTGCTGTATGGGAATATGGCCGGTTTTTCCCCATCGGCTGCCCGCGCCGTAATCATGTTCGGCCTGCAGATGGGCGCCCGTCTGCTGCACAGAAGCTATGACGGGAAGACGGCTGCTGCCTTCAGCGCTCTCGTCCTTCTTGCTCTGCATCCGCTGTACCTGTTCCATCCCGGTTTCCGATATTCCTTCGCGGCTGTCTCGGCGCTGCTTTTCCTTAAGGTTGAACTGCCGCCCGTTCCGGAAAAGGAGATGCTGGAAAAGATGGCGGCCGTACAGCTCGGGCTCCTTCCTGTTTCGCTCTCGGTTTCGTATACAGTCCCGCTGGCCGCGCTGATCCTGAATCTCTTTGTCATTCCGCTGGCCGGCGTGATCCTGGCCGCATCCCTCACAATGCTTTTTCTGGCTTTGGTGTGTCCTCCGGCAGCGGCACTGCCGGCATACCTGCTGGAGTCTGTAATCCGCTTTTACAGGGTTTTGTGCGAAACCGCGCTAATCCTGCCGGGACATCTTATAACGCCCGGATATCCCGGACGGGCGCGCCTGTTCCTGTATCCGGGATTCCTTGCCGCGGGAACCGTGTGTGCCGGCCGCAGACGCCTGCGGAAACTGTCGCTTTTTATATTTTCGGCAGGCGCGGCTCTTCTGATGATTCATATACCTCCGGCGCTGCAGATCAGGATGCTGGACGCAGGACAGGGAGATATGCTGTATGTCCGGGCCGGTGCGCATGTATATATGATCGACGGGGGAAGCAGCAGTAAAAGCGGCCTTATGGAATATGACCTTGCGCCGGCATTAAGGTACGACGGGATTTCGAAGATTGATTCCTGGTTCATATCGCATTCGGATACGGATCATGTGAGTGCGCTGATTTCGCTCCTTGAAGAAAAAGCCGCGGGAATAAGAGGTACAGTCGGGATCGGTGAAATCGTCCTGCCGGTTTCGGCGGAAGCGGAATGCGGGACAGGCACAAACACGGACCGGATCCTGTCGCTCGCTTCATCGTGCGAGATTCCCGTCCGCTTTGCAGGCGCCGGGGACAGCATGCGGGTCCGGGCGCGGCCGCGGGACGGGGGCCGGGATGTGCGGATTACATGTCTTTCACCGGCAAAGGGGGTGAGTTATGAGAGTACGAATGAAGGTTCCATGGTGCTTCTCCTGACATACGGCAGTTTTTCCATGTTGTTTACGGGCGACCTGGAAGAGGGGGCGGAAAACAGTTTCCGTGCGCCGCCCGGTTTTGGGAAACTGTCGGTTTTAAAAGTGGCTCATCACGGTTCCTCCGGTTCATCGGGCGGGCGGTTCCTTTCGGAATGGAAACCGGAGACGGCGCTCATTTCGGCCGGACGCGGCAATCCGTACGGCCATCCGCACAGGGAGGTGATTGAAAGACTCGGGAATGTGTCCGCCCGGATTTACCTGACGAGCCTGGACGGAGCGGTAACGGTCCGCCCGAACCGGTACGGATACAGCGTGGAAACATTTTTGAAAAGAAACCGTTTTTAATGATCTTGTGTTTTCCGGTCCGCGATGCTATACTGAAAACAGAACAAATGTTCTGATTTGTTCGTACGGCCCGGAGTAAAGAAGGAGAGAATACAGAGAATGAGCATGGATTATGAACAGAAACAGAAAGCGCTGGAAGCGGCCCTGATCCAGATCGAAAAGCAGTACGGGAAGGGCGCGGTGATGAAACTGGGCGATCCCGGGTCGCAGATGGAGGTGGAAACCATCCCGACAGGATCCCTGTCGCTGGATATTGCGCTGGGACTGGGCGGGATCCCGAAAGGCAGGATCGTCGAGATCTACGGACCGGAATCATCCGGCAAGACGACAGTCACGCTCCATATGATCGCCGAGGTACAGAGACGGGGAGGAATCGCCGGCTTTATTGATGCGGAGCATGCGCTGGATCCTGTTTATGCGCGGAATATCGGCGTGGATATCGACAATCTTTATATTTCGCAGCCGGACAGCGGCGAGCAGGCCCTTGAGATTACGGAAACAATGGTCCGGTCGGGAGCGGTCGACATTGTGGTCGTTGACTCGGTGGCGGCGCTCGTCCCGAAAGCGGAAATCGACGGTGATATGGGCGATTCCCACGTAGGCCTCCAGGCGCGCCTGATGTCCCAGGCCCTGCGGAAACTGACGGCTGTTATCAGCAAATCCAACTGTACGGTAGTGTTTATCAACCAGCTGCGCGAAAAGGTCGGCATCATGTTCGGCAATCCGGAAACGACTACCGGCGGCCGCGCGCTGAAATTCTATTCTTCGGTCCGGCTGGACGTACGCAGGATCGAAGCGATCAAACAGAGCGGGGAAGTAACAGGCAACCGTACCCGGATCAAGGTAGTGAAGAACAAGATTGCACCGCCGTTTAAGGAGGCTGAATTCGATATCATGTTCGGAAAAGGCATTTCCTATGCGGGGGATGTGCTGGACCTGGCGGCCGGCATCGGGATCATCAACAAGAGCGGCGCATGGTATGCCTATGAAAACCAGAAAATCGGGCAGGGCCGTGAGAATACGAAAGCCTACCTGGAAGAGCATCCGGATATCCTTTACGAGGTGGACCGTAAAGTAAGGGAGCATTACGGTCTGGATCCGGACGGCGCCCGGATGATGGAAGCGCCTGCACCGGCCGCGGCGGAGACGGCACAGGAAAACTGATAACAGCGGCCGGAAATGATCATCGAATCCATTACATCGGTAAACAGGACAAAGAGCAGGGTTGTATGCAGGGATGCAGGCGTCCCTGCTCTTAATATCTTTACGATTTCCAACAGGGCGCTGGCAGAACTGGATCTTCGGGAAGGACAGGAGGTTTCTCCGGAAACAGAATCGTACATTCTTTCGGTTCTCCGTAAAGAATGCCTTTCCGCCTGCGGAAATTTGCTGAAACTTCAGGACTATACTGCTGCCCGTCTGAAGCAGAAACTGATATATGCCGGTTTCCCGGAGGACGTGACGGTACGGTGCCTGGAAGAAATGAAGGCGGCCCGATACCTTGACGATTTCAGGTATGCTGAACAGTTTATCGAGGCACACCGGGCGGACCGGAGCCTTAACCGGATCCGGGAAGACCTGAGAGCCCGCGGGATACCGGAAGATATTCTCGTGAAAGCACTGGAAGAAAACGCTTCTTCCGCGGAGTTGGGGGACGCCGATCCCGAAGAAGCCCAGATCCGCGCTTTTCTGGAGAAAAAACACTATGATCCGGAAAACACCGGCTACGATGGGAAAATGAAACTGATGGCTTCCCTGTACCGGCGGGGTTACCGGGCAGAACTGATCAGGAAAATACTGGGAAATTTTGAATGAAACAGAACTTGTCTGACAGAAGTCTTTATTGACAGACTTGTCAGATTTGTATAAAATAACTCGTTGTAGTTTGTCATTTTGTACAATGAAAACTGAATAAGGAGGTGCTCCTGTTATGCTCTATGCAATCATAGGAGCGATTGTGGCAGCAGCTGTTTCTATACCACTGACATTTGTCGCGACTTCCAATTACCGGAAATCCCAGGTAGAACAGAAGATCGGAAATGCCGAAGAAAAAGCAAGGGCCATTATTGATGAAGCTTTGTTAACAGCGGAATCCAAAAAGCGTGAAGCGCTTCTGGAGGTCAAGGAAGAATCCATCCGGACCAGGAATGATCTGGAAAAGGAAATCCGGGACCGCAGGAACGAAGTACAGCGGAACGAACGCCGAATCCAGCAGAAGGAAGAGGCCCTGGACCGCAAGACCGACGCAATTGAACGCAAGGAACAGAGTTTATCGTCGAAAGAAGAATCGCTCCGCAAACAGAAAGAAGAAGTCAATCGTCTTGGTGAGCAGCGCATACAGGAACTGGAACGAATTTCCGGGTTAACCTCTGAACAGGCAAAAGAATACCTCTTAAAGATTGTCGAAGAAGATGTCAGACACGATTCTGCCGTCATGATCAAGGAGATCGAGGCGCAGGCCCGTGAGGAAGCTGACAAGAAAGCCAAAGAATACGTCGTCGGCGCGATTCAGAGATGTGCGTCTGATCATGTGGCGGAAGCCACTATTTCGGTCGTGCAGCTGTCGAGCGACGATATGAAGGGCAGAATTATCGGCCGTGAAGGGCGCAATATCCGTACGCTCGAAACGATGACCGGCGTTGATCTGATCATAGACGATACGCCGGAGGCCGTAGTCATTTCCGGCTTTGATCCGGTGCGCCGCGAGGTCGCGAGAATCGCCCTGGAGAAGCTGATCGTGGACGGTCGGATCCATCCCGCCAGGATCGAGGAAATGGTCGAGAAAGCGCAGAAGGAAGTTGAAGCGCGGATTAAGGAAGAAGGCGAAGCGGCCACGCTGGAAGTAGGCGTGCACGGCATTCATCCCGAACTGGTAAGGCTTCTGGGCAAGATGCGCTACAGGACCAGTTACGGCCAGAACGTCCTGAAGCATTCCGTAGAAGTTGCCCTGCTGTCCGGCATCCTGGCCGGAGAGCTCGGACTGGACGTACGGATCGCGAAACGCGCAGGACTTCTGCATGATATCGGAAAAGCGGTCGATCATGAAATGGAAGGATCGCACGTACAGCTCGGCGCTGAGCTGTGCCGGAAGTACAAAGAATCTCAGATTGTCATCAACGCTGTGGAAGCGCACCACGGGGACGTTGAACCGACAAGCCTGATCGCCTGTATCGTACAGGCAGCAGATACGATCTCTGCCGCACGGCCCGGTGCCCGCAGGGAAACACTTGAAACTTATACGACAAGACTGAATCAGTTAGAGGAAATCACCAACAGCTTTAAAGGGGTTAGTAATTCTTATGCCATTCAGGCAGGACGGGAAGTTCGGGTAATGGTAGTTCCTGAGCAGATCACCGACACGGACATGGTATTGCTCGCCAGGGATATTTCCAAAAAAATCGAAAGCGAAATGGAATATCCGGGGCAGATCAAGGTCAGTGTTATACGCGAATCCAGAGCAACGGATTACGCCAAATAATAACCGAGAATATTTGGGACAGTGTGTGGTACACTGTCCCTCTTGTTTTGTTCGGAGAAAAGGTGTACAATGTCAAAACGACATTGTATACAATTATGCAAGACACGGAGGGTGATCATGCCACTAGATCTTTCAAGCAGAGCTTTATCCTGCAAACCGTCAGCGACACTGGAAATATCCGCAAAAGCCAACAAACTGAAAAGCCAGGGATACGATATTGTCGGTTTCGGAGCCGGCGAACCGGATTTCCGGACGCCTGACAATATTGCCGAAGCCGGAATCGAAGCCATCAGGACCGGCTTCACCAGGTATACGCCGGCTTCCGGTATCCAGGAACTGAAAGAAGCGGTCTGCCGGAAATTCAAAACCTACAACGGCATTGATTACAAACCTTCCCAGATTGTTATCAGCAACGGCGGAAAACACGGCCTGACCAACGCTTTTACGGCTCTGATCAACCCGGGTGACGAAGTGATTTTACCGGCTCCCTACTGGTTAAGTTACCCTGAGATGGTGAAACTGGTGGACGGGGTCTGCGTGGTCGTGAACGCGAAAAGGCAGAACCGGTTCAAACTGACCGCAGCGGAGATCGAAGCGGCGGTTACAGACCGGACAAAAGCGCTGATCCTGAACACGCCCGGTAATCCGACCGGCGTGATTTATACCAGGAAGGAACTGGAAGAAATCGCGGAGCTGGCCGTCCGGCGGAATTTCTATGTTATTTCGGACGAGATGTACGAATATCTTGTCTACGACGGCTACCAGCACGTCAGTATCGCTTCCCTGGGCCCTGAAATATTTGAACGGACGATTACTTGTTCCGGCCTTTCCAAGACTTACGCAATGACAGGCTGGCGGATCGGCTATGTCGGAGCGCCTGAACCGATTGCAAAAGTAATGGCGGCTGTCCAGTCCCATCAGGCCTCCAATCCGAACTCCATCGCGCAGAAGGCAGCGCTGGAGGCATTGAGCGGACCTCAGGATTCGGTGGAAATCATGCGGAAGGCGTTCGACGAACGGCGTCTGTATATGTTCGACCGGCTGAATGCGATGCCGGATCTGGACGTCGTACGTCCGACGAGCGCGTTCTATGTTTTCGCGGATTTCAGGCAGGTCCTGCAGAAGTATTACAAGGGTGAAAAAGTCGAAACAGTCAAGCGCCTGGCGCATATTCTTCTGGATGATTTCTATGTTGCCCTCGTACCCTGCGACGGGTTCGGCGCTCCGGGATATATGCGGTTTTCATACGCGATCAGTATGGAGCAGATTAAAAAAGGACTTGACCGGATCGAAGCTTTCCTTGATTCTTTGACGGCAGGTTGATAAACTCCGTTTATGACGGGGTTATCATGGACAATAAGTACGGTGAAGACGCGGCGCTAGTCGACGCGTTCTTTGAAGAACTGAAGAAGACACGGCGTTTAAGCGCCAATACAGAGGCGGCCTACCGGGCCGACCTTCGGAAACTGTATGCGATCGCATTAAGCGAGCGGCTTTCGAATGCCGTCCGGATGGACGTCTCTTTTTTTACTCATCTGAAAAATGCTCTGGAAATACGGACGATGTCCGCATCCTCTCTTGACAGATTCTGTTCCTGCGTTCATTCCTATTTTTCCTATCTGGCTTCCGAGAGACTGATTCCTTTCAATTATGCGGAAGATTTTTCGCCGGTCAGGAACGCAGTGCTTTCTGAAGAAAAAGAACAGGCGCTGTTTCTGACGATACCGGAACTGTCCAGACTCCTTTCCGCGCCTGATTTATCAGACTGGACAGGAATACGTGACAGCGCGATGCTGGAACTGCTTTATGCGGCCGGGCTGAAAGCCGGGGAAATCATCCGCCTGAAACGGGAAGACGTCGATCTCCAGATAGATTTTGTTACGGTCGGCGGTCGGGAAATTCCCTTCGGAAGCCGTGCCAGGACGGCGCTTATACGGTACCTGAAGGCCTCCGGAGACCTGTTTGGTTCTTCAGACGGCTTCCTGTTTACGGCAAAGAATAAAAAACCTCTGAGCCGCCAGCAGGTCTGGAAAATCATACGGAAGTACGCAGAGCAGGCGGGACTGGACAGCCGGGTTTCCCCGCAGTGTATCCGGGCCAGTTTCGCCAGGCACGTCCTGGAAAACGGTATGAACGAAGAGAGCCTGAAACAGATTCTCGGGCTTAAGTCGGACGGTATGCTGAGGCATTACCGGGGCGACACTCTGAACGAATTGCGGAAGCAGTACAGGAAGGGTATGCGTCTGGATGCCGAAGAACGGAATATGATATAATAAACCAGTAAAACAGTTTTTATGAGTATTGTCCAGATTGCCGGAAGCCGGCTGCAATGTAGCAGCGGTCGCCTTCCTGCAATGTTTTGTGCACAGACAAATCTTTATAAGGAGAGAAAACATTGAGAAACATACTGTTTGCTGCTTCTGAAGGCGTTCCTTTTCTGAAATCGGGCGGACTTGCCGATGTGGTCGGCTCTCTTCCGAAAGAGATTGACAGACGGTATTATGACGTCCGTGTTATCCTTCCTAAATATGCCTGTATGAAACAGGAACTGAAGGATCAGCTGGAATATGTCCTGCACTTTTACATGGATTTCGACTGGCGCCAGATGTACGTCGGAGTATTGAAAGCGCAGGCGGACGGCATTACTTATTATTTTATAGACAATGAAGAACTGTTTTCGACGGACCGGCTTTATACGGATGACGCACTGTTTGAAATCAAGCGGTTTGCATTTTTCTCAAAAGCGGTGCTTTCCGCGCTGCCGCTTCTGGATTTCAGGCCGGCGCTTATTCACTGCCATGACTGGCAGACCGGACTGATCCCGGTATATCTGAAGGAGCGTTTTCAGGGCAGCCCGTTTTTCAGGGGAATTAAGACTGTAATGACCATTCATAACCTGAAATTCCAGGGACGGTGGGGCATTGAAGACGTCGAGCAGATTACGGGGCTTTCCGGTGATTATTTCACGCCGGACAAACTGGAATTCAACCAGGATGCGAATCTGTTAAAAGGCGGGCTGGTGTATGCCGATGCAATTACGACAGTTTCTCCGACCTATGCTCAGGAAATCCGGACAGGGTTTTACGGCGAAGGCCTGGACGGACTGTTAAACGCCCGCGCGGGCGATCTCCGCGGTATCCTGAACGGAATCGATTACACTGCGTTTGACCCTGAAACGGACAAGATGATTGCACACAAATACGCAATCCGGAATTTCCGCCGCAACAAGAGCAAGAATAAACTGGCCCTGCAGCAGGAACTTTCGCTGGAAGCGGACGAAAAGCGGATGATGATCGGGATTGTGTCGCGCCTGACGGACCAGAAGGGGTTTGACCTGATTGCGTATGTCCTGGAGGAAATGCTTTCCCAGGATGCTATCCAGATCGTCGTACTGGGCACCGGGGAAGAACGTTACGAGAATATGTTCCGGCATTTTGCGTGGAAATATCCGGAAAAACTTTCCGCCCAGATGATGTATTCGGACGAACTGTCCCATAAAATCTATGCGGCGTCGGACGCATTTTTAATGCCGTCCCTGTTTGAGCCGTGCGGGCTGTCGCAGTTAATCAGCCTCCGTTACGGGTCTGTCCCGATCGTACGGGAAACCGGCGGGCTGCGCGATACGGTTGAACCTTTTAACCAGTATACGGGCTCCGGGACCGGCTTTACGTTCGCGAATTATAACGCTCATGAGATGATGCGGACCATCCGTTACGCGGAAGACGTTTATTACAACAGGAAACGGGACTGGAACAAGATCGTGGAACGGGGTATGGCGGCTGATTTCTCATGGGCAGCTTCCGCGGCACAGTATCAGCTGATGTATGACTGGCTGATCGGATAAAGATGAAAAAAAGGTCGGGGAAAATCTTCAGGACAACAGACGTAAACGATACCCACGGCATGTTTTTCCAGGCCGGGATCCTTGCGGGAGCAGGGATCCTGGTCCGTATTATCGGGCTTCTGTACCGTGCGCCCCTGACGGCGATTATCGGGGACGAAGGAAACGGTTATTATGCTTTTGCGTATAATATTTATACGATTGTTCTCCTGATCTCGTCTTACAGCATTCCTTCCGCGCTTTCCAAAGTCATGGCACAGAAACTCGCGCTCGGGCAGACAAGGAACGCCCAGCGGGTATTCCGGTGCGCGCTGATTTACGCTGCTGCGGTCGGGACGGCTGCGGGACTGTTCCTGTTTTTCGGGGCGAAGCTCCTGGTCCCGGAAGCGGCTGTGTCGGTGCTGCGTGTTTTTGCTCCTACGGTACTGGTTTTCGGAATTCTGGGCGTCCTGCGCGGATATTTCCAGGCTCGCGGTTCCATGGTGCAGACCTCGGTATCCCAGATCCTGGAGCAGGTTGCAAATGCGGTCATGTCCATCGGTGCCGCATACGGGCTGATGCTGCTCGTGGCCGGAAAGGACGCTACGACCAGGGCGCGGTTCGGGGCGATGGGATCGGCGCTGGGAACCGGCAGCGGTGTCCTGATTGCACTGTTGTTTGTCCTGTGGTGTTTTTATATCGACAAACCGGAACGGCTGGCCGGAATCCGGGAGGATCACTCCGAACCTGACGATTACGGTCCGATCTTCAAAGAAACCCTGCTCGTTATCACGCCCTTTATCCTGAGCGGTTTTATACTGAACCTGACGACTTCCCTGAACCAGACGATTTATTATTACCGGATGACGGCGAAGAACGTATTCTCAGAAGTCTTCATTTCAACCCAGTATGGAATTTTTTCCAATAAAGCGGTTGTCATCACCAACATTCCGATATCCATAGCCACCGCTGTGGCTGCGGCTACGATTCCGGGGATTTCCGCTTCGTTTGCCAGGAAAGAACTGGATGTATCCAGGCAGCGCGCCGCGGAAGTCACACGGGTTACGATGCTGATTGCGATGCCCTGTGCGGCAGGTCTCATTGCGCTCGCATGGCCGGCGACGTACCTGCTGTTTCCCCAGCAGGCGTCGCTTGATACGGCGTCGCAGCTTCTGGCGCTGCTTGCCGTAACCGTCGTTTTTTATTCCATGGCTACCGTCAGCAACGCGGTACTCCAGTCGATCGGCAAGATGCTGATGCCCCTGGTGAGCGCCGGGATCGCACTCATTATCCAGACAGTGATCCTGATACTTCTGCTGAAGAACACGGAGATGGGCATTTATTCGCTGGTCCTTGTCAGCGTTGTGTATTCTGTCCTGATTTACCTCATGAACAGCTTTTTCATCAGCCGTTACCTGGACCTCGAACTGGATATTGTCAAAGTATATATCAAACCGTTCGTTGCCGCTTCGGTGATGGCCTTTGTCACGGTGGCGGTATATGCCGCGTTTTTCCTGCTGTTCAGCCTTTTTATCCAGAAAGAATACTGGGTCAACCTGGTTTCCATCCTGCCTGCATTCTGCATGGCAGTCCTTTGCTATGCGTACCTGATGATCCGCTTCGGGGCAGTAGGCAGGAAAGACGTGCTGGCCCTTCCGGGAGGCAGGACGATGTGCGCATTGCTCGAACGGATTCATTTTCTGTAAGACACCGGCAGCGGTCCGGGTCCTGTAAGGATCGATTATGTTTGACGGCATTGCGGTTGCGGCCCTGAAAACTGAATTTGAAAGAACGATCGCAGGCGGCCGGGTCGCGAAGATTGCCCAGACTGAACAGGATGAGCTTCTCATAAACGTCAGGGTGCCTGCGGAAAAGGGGGGCGGCGTCCGGAAACTGTACCTGTCAGCCAATCCTTCGCTGCCGCTGTGCTATCTGACGGAAATGACCAAACCGTCCCCGCAGACGGCGCCGGCTTTCTGCATGCTTCTTAGGAAATATCTCCAGAACGGGCTGCTTTCTGAAGTCGCTCAGACCGGTATGGACAGGATTCTTTCCTTTACGTTTTCACATCTTGATGAAATGGGCGATATCCGTAACGACCGGCTGATCATTGAACTGATGGGTAAGTACTCCAATATCATTCTGGTCGATGAAAAAGACCAGATTATCGACAGTATCCGGCATGTATCCTCCATGGTCAGTTCCGTACGGGAAGTCCTTCCGGGAAGGCCGTATTTCGTCCCGCCCGATGCGAAAAAAGACCCGGCGTCCATTCCGTTTGAAGAATTTTCCGGGCTGTTTGAAGGAATTGACCGCACGCCGGAAAGGATTCTGTCCGGATCCCTTACCGGAATTTCCGTCCAGACCGCCCAGGAGATCTGCTTCAGGGCAGGCCTTTTCCAGGACCGGAATGCTGCCGCCTTGTCGCCTGAGGAAAGAAAGAAACTGTACGCTGCGCTCAGGGAACTGACGGACCGTGTCGGAAAGGGTGATTTCGAACCGGTCATCTACGACGGGGCTTCATCCCTGTTTTCACCGTTTCCGTATAAAATGCTTTCCGATTTGCCGTGCAGATGTTTTGATTCCATGAGCAGGCTCCTGGAAACCTATTATGAGGAAAGAAACAGGGCGGCCAGGATCAGACAGAAATCCGCCGACCTGCGCCGGATTGTGCAGACGCTACTGGAAAGAGAATCCCGCAAACTGGATATCCAGCTCAAACAGCTCAGGGATACGGATAAGCGGGATAAATACCGTCTCTACGGAGAATTGCTGAACGCTTACGGCTACGGAATTGAACACGGGGCAAAAAAGGCGGAGGTCACGGATTATTATACCGGTGAACCGGTGAGCATCCCGCTGGATGAAACGCTGACACCGCAGCAGAACGCCGCCCGTTATTTTGACCGGTATACCAAACTGAAAAGAACCAGAGAAACACTGGAAGCCCTGACGAAGGACGTAAAGGCGGAGGTAGACCAGCTTTCCGCGATCCGGGTTTCGCTGGACCTTGCCGAAACGGAAGGTGATTTAAAACAGATCCGGGAAGAACTTTCTGCGGGCGGTTTCCTGAAAAAAAACAGGACAGACAGGGCGGCGGCAAAGAATAAGGGACGCGAGACGTCCGGGAGACCGCTGCACTTTATGACCAGCGACGGGTATGACCTGTACGTCGGCAAAAACAATCTACAGAATGACCAGCTGACTTTTCATTTCGCGATGCCGGACGATTTATGGTTTCATGTCAACGACACACCCGGTTCGCATGTAATCCTGAAAACGAAAGGGCAGAAGTTGGAAGAGATTCCGGACAGGGCGTTTGAGGAGGCGGCAGCCGCGGCAGCGCATTATTCCGCAGCGTCAGCGGGCGGTAAGGTGGAAGTCGATTACCTGCCCAGACGGGAAGTGAAAAAACCTTCGGGTGCCAGACCCGGTTTTGTGGTTTATTACACGAATTATTCTATTCTGGTGAAGCCCGGTATCAGCACACTGACACCGGCGGAAGAATCTGGTTAAGGGGGTAACAGTTCAAGATGATCAGAAGCATGACAGGTTTCGGCAGGGGAGAAACCGAGGCGGACGGACTTCATTTTATCGTTGAAATGAAGTCGGTCAATAACCGTTTCCTGGATTTCAACATCCGGCTGCCCAGGCAGATGATGGCCCTGGAAGCCCAGGTGAGGAACGAACTCAAGCGGTTCATGCAGCGCGGCAAGGTGGACGTTTATATCACGTTTGAACGGACGGAAGGCGCCGCCGGCAGTGTCCGGTACAACAAAGATGCCGCTGCCCAGTATTATTCTGCTCTCATGCAGATGGCGGATGATTTCGGAATTGACAAAAAAGTGTCCCTGACGGCATTGGCGGCGTATCCGGACGTCCTGAAAACCGACGAGGAGCAGCTGGACATGGAAATGCTGTGGCCGCCCCTGATGCAGGCGATTGACGCCGCGTGCGCCGGTTTTACGGCAGCAAGGGAGCGGGAAGGAGAATTCCTGAAAAACGATATCCTGGACAAACTTGCGCAGATGGAAGAACACTGCGCCTTTATCCGGGAGCGTGCGCCTGAAATGGTCGGGCGGTACCGGGAAGAGCTGACCGCCAGGGTCCAGGAACTTCTGGGAGACCAGCGCCCGGACGAAACAAGGCTTCTCCAGGAAGTGACGATCTATGCGGATAAAGTCTGTATCGACGAAGAACTGGTCCGACTGGCCAGCCATATCGAAGCGATGCGGAAAGTTCTTAAAGATGAAGAAAATGTCGGACGGAAAATGGATTTCCTTGCGCAGGAAATGAACCGCGAGTCCAACACGATTCTTTCCAAATCCGACGATATGGAAGTTTCCGAACATGCAGTGGAATTGAAAACCAGCGTCGAGAAAATCAGGGAACAGGTCCAGAATATGGAATAAAAAGGAGACAGATCTATGGAAAAAGGCAGCCTGATCGTCGTATCCGGATTCTCCGGAGCCGGCAAGGGAACACTGATGAAGGAACTGCTCAGGGAATACGACAACTATGTGCTTTCCGTTTCGATGACGACCAGAGATCCCCGCCCGGGGGAAGAACATGGACGGGAATACTTTTTCGTGACCATGGAAGAGTTCGTGCGGACGGTAAAGGAAGAAGGACTCCTCGAATACGCGACGTACGTCGGCAACTGTTACGGAACACCGCGGTCATACGTCGAGGAACAGCTGGAAAAAGGGAAAGATGTCCTTCTGGAAATCGAAGTCCAGGGCGGGATGCAGATCCGCAGGAAATTCCCGGAAGCCGTCCTTTTGTTTGTCGTCACGCCTTCTGCCGGGGAATTAAAGAGGCGGCTGCAGTTCAGGAAGACGGAGACGGAAGAACAGATCAGGAAACGTCTGGAGCGGGCGCTCGAGGAGACAGCCTATATCCGGGATTACGATTATGTCATCATTAACGACGACGTTTCCCGATGCGCCAAAGAAATGGATGAGATCATCCGCAGCGCCAAAAGGATGCCTGTCAGATCAGAACCCTTTATCGCGGAAATGGAAAAAGACTTGAATGACCTGATCGGATAGGCTACAATAATATGCTGATACTGATCTGAAGAATTAAGATATACAGGAGAAAACAGCATGATTCATCCGTCTTATGTGGATTTAATGAAGGTCGTCAATAAAAACGTCGAAGAAGGTGAAACGCCGGTGATCAACAGCCGGTATTCCATCGTAATGGCAACGGCCAAACGTGCCAGGCAGATTGTGGACGGCGATGAGCCGCTCATCGAGGATCCCTATGGCAAAAAGCCGCTTTCTGTTGCTGTTGAGGAACTGAACAGCGGCAGCATCAGGATACTGACCGAAGAGGAAAAGATCGCGGATGAAGAGAGAGTAAAGGCTGAAATCGCCGCAAAGGAAGCGGAAGCTGCGATGGAAGAATTGCAGGAAGCCGCAGAAGCGGCTGAAACGCCGGAAGAATCCGCAGTTTACGAAGAGACGGAAACGCTTTCCGCCGATGCCGCAGAGGAAGAAAAAACTGACGAAGAATAATCAGAAAAAGGCCGGCAAAGAACCGGTCAAGGTATACCTGACTTATCTGGGCTGTGACAAAAACCGTGTTGACAGCG
>JAEEGL011787201.1_pt1 | contig 16543 bp, 11 predicted proteins | sample 9134231 | NCBI WGS metagenome assembly JAEEGL01 (sample SAMN16246548, study PRJNA631951) | gut metagenome | biome: gut microbiome; feature: rumen; material: fiber-attached | host: Bos | place: Iran: Karaj | collected 2018-10
CGCGGGAAGTCGATCCACTCGGGGTGGCCGAACTCGTTGCCCATGAAGTTGAGGTATGCCCCGCCGTTCAGCGCGCACGTCGCGAGGCGCGCCATCTTGTGGAGCGCCACCGCGCGGTCAACCTCGAGTCCGTGCTGGTCCTTGCCCATGCCGAAGTATATCGCCGCGTCGGCGAGCTGGAAGAAGAACGTCTTCCCTCCGACGAGCGCCTGGTCGTGGCTCTCGACGTAGCTGACGACCTTCTCGTCCGCGCGCTTGTTCGTGAGCTCCCAGAAGAGCCCCTCCATGCTCCAGTCGTCGTCGCGGACCTTCTCTGCGAGGCGGAACCAGTAGTCGGGCTCGCCCATCGCCATGCGGTAGTCGAATCCGATGCCGCAGTCCTTCGCCGGCGCGGCGCACCCCGGCATTCCGGAGACGTCCTCGGCTATGGTGATGGCGTCTGGGTTCACCTCGTGGATCACCCGGTTGGCGAGGCTGAGGTAGCACCACGCGTCGTCGTCCATGGACCCGTTGAAGTACATGCCGTAGTTGGAGAACGCCTCGCCGAGCCCATGGTCCCAGAAAAGCATCGAGGTGATGCCGTCGAAGCGGTAGCCGTCGAAATGGTACTCGTCGAGCCAAAATCGGCAGTTGGAGAGGAGGAAGTGTATGACGTTCGTCTTGCCGTAGTCGAAGCAGCGGCTGTCCCACGCGGTGTGCCAGCCCTTGGCGCCGGAATGGAAGTACTGGTAGTCCGTCCCGTCGAAGAGCGAAAGCCCGTCCCGCTCGTTGCGGACGGCGTGCGAGTGGACGAGGTCCATGATGACCCTGAGCCCCATCCCGTGCGCGGTGTCGATGAGGCTCTTGAGGTCGTCAGGCGTCCCGAAGCGCGAAGACGCGGCGAAGAAGGAGCTCACGTGGTAGCCGAAGCTGCCGTAGTACGGGTGCTCCATTATCGCCATGAGCTGCACCGTGTTGTAGCCGGCCTTCTTGACGCGCGGCAGGACGTTGTCGCGGAACTCGGCGTAGGTGTGGAGGCGTTCCTCCTCGCCGCCCATGCCGACGTGGGCCTCGTAGATGAACGGGACGAATCCGGCGGTCTTCTTCGGTGCGGCGTTCTTCCACGAGTACTTCCGCGCGGGCTCGTAGACTTGCGCGCTGAAAAGCTTCGTCCCGGGATCCTGCACGACGTAGCGTGCGTATGCGGGAATGCGCTCGCCGCGGCCGCCCTCCCAGCGCATCTCGAGCCTGTAGTTGTCGCCGTTGCGGATGATGTCCGGGTCGAACTCGCGCGCCCACGTGTCCGTACCCGGGATCCTGCGCAGCTCGAAGCGCGGGTCAACCTTCCACTTCGAGAAGTCCCCCACGAGCCACATGCTCGTCGCGTTCGGCGCCCACTCGCGGAACACCCACATTTCCTTCTTCGCACGCGGCTTCCGGAGCCTGTGCAGCCCGTAGTACTCGTGCGCGCTCGCCCAGTCCGCCAGCGACGACTTGCCGCAGGTGAGCTCGTACGCCCTCGCGAGCGCATGCTCTGCCCGTCCGCGTATCGCGGCCTCGAAGGGCCTAAGGTAGGGGTCGTCTAGCAGTCTTGCCATTTCAGTGTTCCTTTCAACAGTACATTATACCAAATTCACCGCGTTTAAGGCTACGTCATGCCATGGCGATTTGCGGACCTGACTCCCGGAGGCTGCATATAGCGACACCAGCCGTTAGACAATCCAGGGGACCCGATGGTGAGGGACGGCCTTTAATGAGTTCGCCTTACTACCGGAACACGGACGTGTCGACCCCGTTGGGAAGGAATATCACGTGCGGGTGGTGGTCCTTGTACTTCAGGTACTCGTCCTCACCAACGCAGACTATTCCGTCGAAATCGTACGGCACCTGGCGCGTCCAGCCCATGGCGTAGTCCAGGAGCTTCCCCCACGGGAAGAGTCCGCGGGTTGGTGAAACGAGGCTCTTCGCTTCGACTTCCGGCACGTTTCCGCCACCGCCGTGGAGCGAGACGGCGCACTTTATCCGCCCGCCGTCGCGCTTTCCCTTCCTCGCGGTGCGCAGGCAAAGCTCCGCTATGCGGGCCATCGCGTGGCAGTGGATCACGTCCGGCTCCCATTCCGCGAGCTCGCGTCCAAGTCCTGGGACGAACGGGTTGCCGCCCTTCTGGTCCAGCACCTTCGCGAGCCACCTGGGCATGGGCCACCATGGGTAGATTGGCTTGAACCGGCGTATCTCGAGTCCGTCGACCACCTCGCGCTCCTTGTTGCATAGCGCGGTTGTGGCGAAAAGCCGCACCTCGTGGCCTGCCGCCTTCTGCGCCTTGGCGATGTTCCAGACGACCTGTTCCGTCCCGCCCCAGTCGCCGAAGGAAATCCTTCTAAGTACATGCGCTATCTTCACGAGCCCTCCCCGGCCACGGCCTGCCGCAGCTTGTCCATTGTCACTGGTTTGAAGAGTATTCCGTCGAAGTCCGACACCTTGTCGCGCATCTCGACGTCCGCCGTGACGAGCACAACGCGCATGGACGCGAGCTTCGGTTTGGCCCTGATTGCCTTTACAAGCCCCTCGCCGTCCATGTTCGGCATCCACATGTCGGTAAGCACGAGGTCGAATGGCCTTTCCTCGGACTCCAGCAGCGAGATGGCCTCGCATCCGTCCGTCGCCGTCGCCACGTCAAAGTCGCCGATCTTCTTGAGGTGGGCCTTGAGCACCATGACGTTCATCTTCGCGTCGTCCACCACGAGAATGCGACGTCGCGCCTCGCCCGAAGGCTCGACAGTCGCGTCTGGCGCGCCGGTCGCATCAGTCGCGTCTGTAGCGCCGGTCACGCCTGTCACGCCAGCTTCGCCAGTCGCACCAGTCCCGACCGGCATTTCCCCGGCCACCTTGACGTTCGGGATCACCACCGAGAATGTCGATCCCCGCCCAAGCTCGGACTCCAGATCCAGCCTGCCGCCCATCGCCGCGGCGAGCTGGCGGCATATTGCAAGGCCGAGCCCGGTGCCACCGTTGCGCGATATCTTGGATCCGACCTGCACGTAGGCGGAAAAGATGCGCTGCTTGTCCTCCTCGCTGATGCCGCAGCCGGTATCCTCCACCTCGAGCGTGAAGATTCCTGAACAAGCCCCCCTCTCGCGCCTGTACGACGCGCGCAGCTCCACATACCCCCTTTCGGTGAACTTGACCGCATTGCCCACGAGGTTGAATACGACCTGCCGCAGGCGCTGCGGGTCCAGCATCAGCGGCGGCAAGCCGTCCGTCTTGCACCTGAGATCGAGGCCCGGCTTTGCCGCAGAAAGGCGGAACGTATCAACGACCCCGCGCATGAGCGCGGCGCTGTCCGTCGGTTCCGGGACAATCTGCATCTTGCCGGACTCGAGCTTGGAAAGGTCCAGGACGTCGTTTATGAGTCCGAGCAGCGTCTGGCTGCTGACCATGATCGCATCGATCGCCTGGTTTCGCTCGGACTCGGAACTAGAGCCGCTGCGAAGCACCTCCGAGAAGCCTATGATGGCGTTGAGGGGGGTCCTGATGTCATGGCTTACCGTTGAGAAGAAGTAGCTCTTCGCCTTGGCCTTCTCCAGCTCCATCTCGAACTCGCGCTTGCGCATGATTGAGTAGAGGCAGAGCATGAGCACGAGGGCCAGGAGCGTTATGCCGGACTGCACCAGGCTGTCGCGCATTATGGAACGGTTGACGAAGTCCTGCTTTTCCCGCATGTTCGCGACCCACGCCGCGCTCCTGCTGTCGTGCGCCACTTTGGCGATGGCGCACGCCTCTTCATGGCGCTTGACTATGTCGTTGAAGGCCTCGGCCGTCGTCTCGCAAGTCGTCTGGCGGATCCAGATGTGGGACATGACGAGAATCACCGCGATGAGGGACAGCCACACAACCGTGGACCGTCCGAACCGCCTTGCGCGGTCGCGCCTAAATAAGAAGAAGAAGCAAATGATCCCCGATATGCACCACAGCGCCAGCACGAGGTACGACACCGTAGTCATCTCGGTGCCGCCGGTGAAGTTGGGGAGGATTACGAAGACAAAGATGAGCAGGACGGCGAAGACGAGTCCGAACAGCCCGGTCGCGCGCGCGACGCGGTTGCCCGCGAGGTGTGCTGTCTTGACGGCAGCGGCTGAGGCATAGGCGTATGCAACCGCCACGCCTACGATTGCGATGTCGAAGATAACGCTCACGACGGTCTGTCCGAGCGCAGACACGACGATCGAAAGGCCGGCTATCACGGCTATGGCGCCCCTTGGGGAGCCCTCCCCGTTCCTGGACCCAAACCAGGCGGGCATCGTGCCGTCGTCCGCCATCGCCGCCAGAAGCCGGCTCGCGGCAAAGGTGTAGCCCACGAGGTTCGTGAAGATCGCGCCGACTATGACTGCGGCTACGACTGCAGAGCCCGCCTTCCCCAGCAGGCCGGAGGCGATTTCGTAGGCCGGATACTCCCGGCCGGCGAGCCCTGCGAGCCGGTCCGCCCACGTCACGCCCTCTCCGAACGGGACAAGCGCAGGCACCGCGGAAAGGAGCGCGTACACCGCCGCGGCCGCGCCTATCGCCGCGACCATGATCGTGAAGGACATCTTCCGAGGGAAGCGGAATTCCGCGGACGCAAGGGAAATGGACTCGAACCCGACGAACAGCCAGGGCGAGAGGACGACAATCCACAGAACCTGGAGCACCGGGCTCCCGCCCTCGGGCGAAAAGGCCGGGAGCATCGTCCGAAGGCCTCCTTCGTGCCGGAACGCCGCCGCCGCAAAGCATACTAGGACGCCTGCCACAAGGACGACTGCGAGCACCGTCTGCACGCCTGACGCAAGGCGCCTTCTGCCGCAGACCCAAGCCGAGGCGAGGATTGACGCGGTGGAAAGCAGGATGTGCCCTAGCCGGATTTCGGAGCCTGCGACATGATAGGAGAATCCGAAGTCGAACATGTTTCCCACTGCATGTCGCGCGACTGTCGCGAGGACGGTCGCGTCCATCCACACGATGGCGACATACGCAAGGCTCAGGAACCATCCGCAGAGAAACCCGTGGTCCCATCCGAACACCTTGGAGGCGTAGGAGTAGACTCCGCCCCGCCCCGGCCACTTGTTCATGAGGTAGTGGTAGCTCCAGGCAATGCCGGCCATGCAAACCGCCCCGAGCAGGACGCCCAACACCGCTCCGAGCGGACCCGCCTTCGGCAGGAACGTCGCGCCGGGAAGTATGAACGAGTCCCAGCCGATGGCGCACCCGAAGGCGAACGCCCATGCGGCTAGAGGCGAGATGCAGTGCCTGCTCTGCAGGTCGCTCATCCGTAACCTCCTGTCAAGGCCCTGAGTGAAAGCCACGAGAACTTGACGAGTCCGTACGCGTAGCGCCGCCAGAGGCGTCCGGGCTCCTGGGCAATGCGGTATATCCACTCCATGCCGCACCTCTGCATCCAGCGGGGGGCTCGCTTCACGCGTCCGGCGAGAAAATTGAAGGTGCCGCCGATTCCGATGACGACGCCCACGTCGAGCTTCGCGGCGTTGCGCCCCATCCAAAGCTCCTGCTTGGGGTTGCCGAGCGCAACGAAGAGGACGTCCGGCCTCGCGGCGTTGATGCGCTGTACGATCTCGGGCTGGTCCTCGTCGAGCTTCACGAACGAATCGTCGAGGCCGGCGAGAAGCGAAGGTCGCCCTTGACACGAGGCGCTGGACGCGAGACGCGAGGAATCCTCCCTTCTCTTGTCTCGCATCCCAAGCCCCAGCTTCTCAAACGCCTCTTCGACGGCAGTCCCGTCCCCGCCGAGAACGTATGACGACAGTCCTTCCTCGGAGCAGCGGTGCAAGATCGCCGGCACCATGTCCGCGCCCGTGACGCGCTCCGGAAGCGGCCTTCGCAGGAGCCTTGAAAGCAGGACGATCGGCATCCCGTCCGCCGTCACGAAATCGGCGTTCTTCAAGTATCCCCAAAGCTCGTCGTCGCCGCCGAACGGCCAGCCGCTCACGGCGTTCGAGACGAAATCCACGTTAAGCGTCGCGACGAAGAACGGGGAACGGGGAACGGGGAACGGGGAACGGTGGCGCTTCGCCATTTCGACAATCAAATCGACCGACTCGCGCTCGGTGACGCGCGCGACGGGGATGCCGAATATCGAAATTGTCTCAATGGGTTTCATGCTCTCATTCCGCCTCAATTATATCATATTCACGATGCGTTTGCGGAAACATCTTTGCACGAAAAATTTCGCAAACGGCCGGGCGAATTCACGTTCGTCGGCAGATTGTCAGCCAATCAACCCCGCAAGCCCCCTCGCATGGTCGGCCCAAGAGAACTTCTTGATGTGCTCGAGACCCCTTGCGACACGGGCCAAGCGCTCGGATTCAGACTCAGACAGGAGACGTCCGAGTGCGGAGGCAATGTCGTCCACGCTTTCAGGGTCGAATGTGATCGCGACGTCCGCGGCGATTTCGCCGAGGGAGCCGTTGTTCGAGCATGCGCAGGGAATTCCCTTCGCCATCGCCTCCACGAGCGATAGCCCGAAGCCCTCGAAGAGGCTCGGAAACACGTAGAAGCCGGCATCTTCCCAAAGGCGCGGCATGTCCACGTTAGAGACAAAGCCCGTGAAACGGATGAGGTCTGCGTGTGGGGACTTCGCGGCCGCCCCGTGCACGACATCGGCGTCCTTCCAGTCCGCACCCGCAATGACGAGCGGATGAGCCTGGGCGACTTCCCTCGGAAGGCGCGAATACGCCTCGATGAGCCGGACGTGGTTCTTGCCCGGATGCTCGATGCGTGAGATGTAAAGGAGAGTTGTGGGTTGCGAGTTGCGAGTTGTGGGGTTTCCCCCGTTCCCCAATCCCCGTTCCCCATTCCCCGACAGCCCATTGTACAGCACCGTCACGTCCTCCTCGCGGCAGTGCCAGAACTTCACCATGTCGGACTTCGTCGCGCCGCTCACGGCGACGAGGCGCCGAGCCTTCTTCGCGTAGTGCGGAAGAATGTGCGCGAGGTAAAACATCCTGAGCCTCGAGTACTTTCCCGGAATGTGGAAGTTTGCGAGATCGTGCACCGTCGCGGTGGTCGGAAGCGGATACCAGGCGCAGACGCGGCGGTTCGCCGCGCAGATGACGAAGCCGTCGAATTCGCCTCGGTGGCGGAGGATCCAGAAAGGCAGCACGAACAAGTGCCACAGCATCGAGAACAAGGCGCGTCGCGTCCAGCGCGGGGCCGGGATGAGGCGAAAAGCCTTTTGACACGAGACGTGGGACGCGAGACGATGAGTTTCCTCGCGTCTAACGTCCAACGTCTCGCGTCCAAGAAGTTGCTCGCCCCCCGGCTCGCAAAGAAGCGTCAGGTCATTGCCCTGCGCGGCAAGCTCCCGCACGACTTCCCGGACGTACACCGAGATGCCGCTCTTGCCGGAGTCGTATGGTATGCATGACACAAGAAGACGCATTGCCTACACCTCCCCGAACAGGGCCTGTAGCTTGTCCGTCGTGACGGGCTTCGAGATTATCTTCGCGAAGAGGCTCATGTCGTAGGAGGACCCCACGTCGACGTCGGCTGTCACGGCTACGACGGGGATTTCCGCGAGACGCCTGTCGCGGCGCATCGCCTCGGCGAGCTGCGCGCCGTCCATCTTCGGCATCCACATGTCCGTCAGCACGACGTCCGGCACCCATTCCTTCATCACCTGGACGGCCACCTCGCCGTTCTCCGCGTAGCGTATGTCGCCTATGCCGAGGTTCTTGAGGTGGATGCCGAGTATCTTGCGGTTCATCGTCATGTCGTCCACGACAAGAACGCGCTCGGGCATGGCGACCTGGAGCGCCTTTTCGGCCGTCTTGGCTGACGGCGCCTGCTCGACTACGTCGAGCTCGGGTATCTCGATGGCGAAGCGCGACCCCCTGCCGAGCTCGCTGTCCGCGGAGATCGTCCCGCGCGCCGCCTCGACCAATCGCTTCACGATCGGAAGCCCGAGCCCCGTCCCCCTGATTTCTCCCGCGCTCGACATCATGCGGCTCTTGATGTCCTGGACAAACGGGTCGAAAAGCCGCGACATCTTCTCCTTCGAGATGCCGCACCCGGTGTCCCTCACCTCGATGTGCAGGGAGCGCGACACCGGAAGCCACAGGACCGTCACTGCGATTTCGCCCTTCTCGGTGAACTTGGCGGCGTTGCCGACGAGGTTGATGAGTATCTGCCTCATCCCCTGCTGCGACAGCTTCACGAGGGGCATGTCTCCGTCCTGCGGACCGGAGATCGCGAGCCTGACGCCGTGGCGGCGGACGCGATACCCGAAGATGGCCGGGAGCTCGCGGAGGAGCTGCCTGAAGTCGCAGATGCCGTCCCGCATCTGCATGGCCCCGGCCTCCAGCTTGGAGAGGTCGAGGACGTCGTTTATGAGCTCGAGCAGCGCGTGGGCGCTGAGGAGAATGCCCTCTATGTACTCCTTCTTGAGGTCCTCGTCCGTCCCCTCGCGTGCGAGGAACTCGGCAAAACCGATGACGGCGTTCAGCGGCGTCCGGAGCTCGTGCGACATCATCGCAAGGAACCGCGTCTTCGCCTGTGCGTGCTCCTCGGCGTCCCTCGCGGCCTTGTTCGCGCGCCTGGTCTGGCGGACCAGGAGCACGATCATCACCGAACCGAATGCGACGACCACGACGAGGGCCAGCACGACCACGCGCACGATGAGGTGCATGAGCTCCGCCCTGGTCATGCCGAAGACGCGGTGAACGACCTGCCGCGACGCAGCGTCCGCCATGAACATCTCCTGGAGATGCGTCTGGTCGACCCCCGTCATCACCTTGCCCAGAATCGAGACGAGCTCCTTCGGCACGTTGGGCCTTGCAAACATCTCGAACTCCTGGTACATGTCGTCCGCCCCGAGTTCCTGGGCCACGCTCTGTGGAACGGGCAACGCGAAGACGGACTTGGCGCCGTAGGTCGCCTCGGACGCCTTGACGGGGTACGGGATCCAGAGGTCGGTGTCGCCGCGCAGGAACTTGGCCTCCGCCGTGCTGGCGTCGGCCTGGGGCGCAACGGAGAGGTTGAGTCCAGTGCGTTCGCGAATCTCGCGGATGAGGTCTCTGATGAACCCGATCGGCCTGCCGTGCTCGTCGAAGACCGGGAAGGGCCACGGGGAGAAGTCTACCACGACGGGGCTTTCGTTCTTCAGCCTGCGCGCAAGCCACTGGCTCTCCTCCATCGACAGCGCCGCCATGTCGCTGCGCCTGCCGTAGTGGTGCTCGCTGATCATCCGGAGGTACTTCGGGAAGTCGTCGCAGATCTCGTCCATCGCGCCTTCGAGCTCCGCGAAGAGGTCCTTGCGGCGAAGGGAAGTCACGATGTACATCGGGTGCGAGGCGTAGAGATGGAGGGCCTTCTCGTCCTTGAGGTCCGGCATCTCCACGTCGACGCATGCGTCGATGTCGCCGTTGCGGTACGCCCGAAGCATGTCGCGGTCGGACGAGAACTCGACGCACGAAATCGTCTCGTCGCGGTCGAACTGGCGGCGGGCGCGCTGCGCGCTGACAGTACTGGCGAGAAGGCCTACTTTCATTCCGCGCCATGTCTCGGGCTCGCCCGGCATATAGCCGCTGTCGGGACGCGACCAGAGGTATACGCGCAGCATCCCCATCGGGGTGTGCGGATAGTTGAACTTGTCGCGGCGCTGCGCCGTGAAGCCTATGCCGCCGACCACGTCGAGCCGCCCGATCTCTACGTCCGCGAGGCTCTCGTCGTAGTCGCCGTACACGTAGTCGACGTTCCAGTGCTTGTGCCCGACGATGGACTTGAGCCACACCTCGAGCGACCCCGACCTGGATCCGTCCGCCGTCACCTCGAAGAGGTCTCCGCGGCAGTACGCCGCGACGCGCACGCGTTTCTGCGGCCGCGGGATGCCGAGCATGGACTCCCTAAGCGCATCGTACTTGTCGATGCTGTCGATGTAGTAGTCGCGGTACGCCCTCTCCAGCTTCTTGAAGAGGGCCGGCTTGCGCCTGCTTACGGCGAAGTAGACGTTGCGCGAGCCGATTGGCACCACCTCCACGACGCCCTCCGGCCGCCTGCCGAACGGAGTGTAGAGGAAAAGCGCGTCGATCTCGCCGTCATGGAGCGCCTTCACCGCGCCCGCGCTCGTCGGTATCTCCACGTAGGTCGGCGCAAGCCGCGCATGCTCGAAGTACTTCACGCGGTCGTCGTTCGAGATCTGGCCCTGCGATACCGGCGAGTAGCCGATCCTGAGGCGCGGCCACTCGGTGATCTTCGCGGACATCAGCTCCATCGCGCGCGACGGCGTCGCGTAGAGGGCGAAGTGCATCCTCCCGAGCGGCTGGAGCGGGAACTCGAAGTCCTCGAGGAGCTTCTTGGTCCGGAAGGCAGAGCATACGACGTCCGCTCCGGACAGGTCGACAAGACCGTCCTCGGCGAACACAAGCCTCTCGGGCTCGACGCCCGCCGCCTTGAAGACGTCGTCCATCACGGCGCGGCAGAACTCGTTGTCCGCAGCAGCCCATAAGTCGAGCCTGGCGTCGCGCTCGCAGTCCGCCACGCGGACTTTCTCCGCGCGAGCCACCGCGGCGCCCAGGAGCCCGGCCAGTACAAGTGTCGCTCTTATCTTCCGGATCATCGTCCCGTCACTGCGCGGCGGTACGCCGCGCCTCCCCGTGCGTCCACCGCCTAGAACTTCGCGTCCTCGGCGGTCGGAACGATTTCGAAGACGCGGCTCACCTTCGTTATGTCGAAGACGATCTTGGGCGCCGGCTGCAAGGCCGCGAGCACGACCCTCCCGCCGGAAGACTTCGCCTTCTGCAAAACCTGCACCAGCACGCCAAGTCCGCTGGAGTCGATGTGGACCATCTTCTTGAGGTCGAACAGGACGTTCGTCCCGTCCTTCATCCGACCGAGGACGTCCTCACGGAACGCAGGCGCCACCGCGGCGACCAGACGTCCCTCGACCTCCACCTTGAGGAGCTTCTCGCCCTCTTCCTTTATCTCCCATGCCATGTCTTTTTTTTCTCCTTGTTTGTCAGTTGAAAATCTCCCAGTCCCTCCTGAGCGAAGGCGGCAGGTGCCGCCTTTCGCGCACGCAGCGCCCGACGCCGCGGAGCACGCGGACAACGCGGTCCTGTCCGAAGGTCCAGACCTCGCCGAGTGTCCTCCTCCTCGCGAGCCACCGCGCCGCGTTGCGCAGCGAGCGGCCGAAGTCGCCGTCGCCGACGGCGTAGACCTTCGCCCATGCGTCGAGCCAGCGTTCGCGCGCAGACTCCCAGTCGCACACCGGCTCCGCGCCGGGGCGGAACTTCCACTCGACGGCGCGCGCGTAGAGTCCGTCGCCGCCGTTCGCCGCGAACGCGGCGGCGCGATCCTCCGCCCGCCAGCGGTAGAGTCCGCGCGAGACAAGGATTGCGTCGCCCGCGCCGAGGATGCACTTGTTTATGTTGCGCGCGACGAAATCAGCCGTTCCCCGGTCGCCGTTCCCCATTCCCCGTTCCCTTGCCAGCAGCAATCCCATGCCCCGGTTCATCAAGAGCCGCGCCGCCTCCATCCACGGGAAGGCCGACGGCTCCCGGCGCTCGATTCCCGCGAAAAGCGCCTCACCCTTCTCCCCGCACACGTCGAAATAACCGTGGACGAGCTCCTGCACCATGACGCGCTCCTGGTCGTGCCGGAGCCGCCAGGGGGTCTTTACCGCGAAATCCACGTCAACGCCGAGTTTCTCCGTCCAATTCTCGGAAACCGGCTTCAGCGCCTCGCCGACGGCTGCAATCGTCTCCGCCTCAGGCACGCCATCCTCCGTAATCGCAAAGAAGTCCAGGTCGTTGGACAGGCGACAGGCGTTCTTCCCCGTTCCCCAATCCGCAAACATCACTCCTCCCTCGCCGCGGCCGTAGCCGCCTCCGAGCACGACGCCCGCGAGACGGGGGATGCGGAGAGAGCCGACGTCGCGGCCGATTCCCGAGCATGCCTCGTCCACGAGCCGGTCCATTTCCGGCGCGTCTCCTGCGACGTGCCTGCCCATCACGCGCGCCTCCCGTGGGAATGTCCGCGGAAAAAGTCCACCACCGACTTGAACCAGCTCGGCGCGCCGCCCATTTCGCGCGCGACGCCCGGCTCCTCCACGTCGGTCCACACGCCCGTCTCGGGGTCTATCACCCTGTTGCCCATCACTATCTTTCCGCGCAGGTCGAGTCCATTGCCGACGTACGTGTCCTTCCCGACGACGGTCCGCTTCAGTCGCGCGCCCTCGCCGATGTAGGAGCCGGAGCCGACAATCACGTCGCCCTCCAGTCGGACGTTTCGCGCGCACCAGGTGTTGCCCTTGATGAGGACCGGCGGGACGACGGAAGTGCCATGCTCCAGCACCACATTCCTTCCAAGGTGGACGTCTTTCTCCACCGAGTAGCAGGGGAGGGTGAAGAGACCAGGGTCCCTCAGCACGGAGAAGTTCGCGCGGTGCCACGACTTGAGCCCGCGCACGACGAGTCCGCCCGGCTTTATGCGCATCCAACGTCCGTCGACGCGCCTGTAGAGCCCCATGGGGGTGTCTGCGACGTCCGCCTCCGACACCGGCTCGAGTCGCGCGTCCGCCGGACCGTGTCCGCAGAGGCACGGTCCCCAGACGACGTACAACCCGTCCGTCGTCGACTGCGCGAGCAGGGGCGACAAGCCGTCGAGGTCTCGCAGGCCGCGGGGCATCTCGCCCTCGCCCCTTGTGTACGAGACGGTGTAGCCGGTGCGCTGCGGGTCCCTGAACGAGCGCGCTACACGGTCCGAGAACCGCCAGTCGATTATCTTGACGGCGGAGACGCCGAACTTGATCGCGTGCTCCACCTGGTAGTCGATTATGCGCCGCCCCGCTATGGGGAGCTCGGCGGGGCTTCGCCCGGGGAACAGTTCCGGAATCCACTCGGACTGCCTTACGGACGGCAAGTAGAGTATGCTGCCGGACGCCATCAGTACGCCCCCTTTCCGCCCAGGATCGCGGGAATCGTCTTGAGGAGTATGACGATGTCCTTCCAGACGCCTTGCGCGAGGATGTACTCCTTGTCCAGCCGGACCTGCTCGTGGAACGGTATCTCGCTGCGTCCCTCGATCTGCCAGAGGCAGGTGATGCCCGGGATGACGTCGAGGCGCTTGCGGTCCTCGAGGGTGTACTTCATCACCTCGCTCGGCACGGGCGGACGCGGGCCGACGAGGCTCATGTCGCCGATGAAGACGTTCCACAGCTGGGGCAGCTCGTCCAGGCTCGTACGCCGCAGGAACCTGCCGACCTTCGTGATGCGCGGGTCGTCCTTCATCTTGAAGATCACTCCGTCGGCGGACTCGTTCTTGTTCATGAGGTCCGCCTTGCGCGACTCGGCGTCCATGTACATGCTGCGGAACTTGTAGAACTGGAAGTGCCTGCCGTACCGGCCGACCCGCACCTGGCGGAATATGACTGGCCCGGGGCTCGTCAGCTTCACCGCGAGCGCGATGCCGACGAAAACCGGCGAGAGGAGGACCATGCCGACCGCGCTGCCCACGATGTCCATGAGCCGCTTGAAGGCATACGACCCGAGCACGGTCAGCTTCCACGCCTTCAGCCTGAGGCTGTTGCGCTTGTTGCCGTGGCTGCGGGAGGCCAGCTCGCGGACGAGCTGGTCAAGGTCGGCGTCCTTCGTCCTCTCGAGAAAGCTTTCCATTCCGGGCTACAGTCCCTCCGCGGCGGCGGTCATGGCGGCGACGAACCTGGCGCTCTCCGCCGCGTCCCTGAGCGCCGCCGCCTTCCTCAGCTCTATGGCCGCGTCGGCCATCTCTTGGTCGCCGGCGGCAAGGGCGTTTCCCTTCACCGTGTGGGCGACGCGGTCCAGCAGCTGCCAGTCGCCGGACTCGAGCGCTGACGCGGCCTCGACGATCTTGTCCCTCGCCGACGACGCGTACTCGCCGTATATCTCCGCGACCACGTCCGGGTCGCCGCCGAACTGCTCGTTCAGGTATTCTTCGCAGCACTTTTTCATCCCTGGTTTTCCTCCTTTCCGGACATGTCGCCGGTCTTTATGTGGTAGACAGTCTCGTTCATCCCCGCATACCTCATGCGCTGGATCCCGAAGCAGAGCTCGCGGACCATCATGCGGCCCCGGCCGTGGTCGCGCATCTCGATGTTGGCCTTGTCGAAGGTGGTCGACGTGTCGCCCTCGGTCACCCTCATGGATGGCTCCTGCGTGCCGTCGTCCCAGACGGTGAGCTCGGGCGCGCCCCTCCGCCTGCGCAGGCGGAGGCTCACGACGGCGTGCAGCCTGTCGCGGTCGTTGAAGCCGTGGTCGTGGACGTTCATCAGCTTTTCCTCGAGGACGAGCTGCACGCGGCTGATGTCCTCGTCGGGCCAGCCCTCGTGACGGCACCATGCCGCAAGGTCCTGCGACGCCTTGTCGACATCGTCCGGCGAAAGCGCGAGCGTCGCCTCGTATATGCCGGCAAGCTCGACGCGCGTGCCGAAGACGAGCACCGTCGTGTCGTCTCCGACCTTCTCGTAGCCAGACTCCGAGCACGCGTGGATGAACCTGTGCGGGCCGACAATCATGGACCCGTCCTCCCGCATCGACTCCGTCAGCTGCTCGCCGAGCCGGCGCGTGAGGCCGTCGGGTATCTTGTCGGAACCGTCCTCGTCGCGGGACAGCTCGAAGAGGCCGTCCGTGAAGCAGATGCAGACGGCGGTCCTTTCGAGGTCTGTGGAGACCACGTCGCGCTCGGCATAGATCGTGTCGGGCAGCAGGCCGATCGGCAGCCCGCCCTTGTGGTGCGGGTTTATGTCGAGCGACTGCCCCTTGTCGATGACCACGAGGTCTGGCGCGCCGCAGCTTATCCACGTAACGTTGCCGAGGAGCGGACGATGAACGCATATGAGGGCCGTCATGTACGACACGTCCGCCAGGTTCGTCCTGAAGAAGTTCTGCAGCAGGTTGGCGACGTCGGCGGGCGACATGAGCGGGTTGCCCTCCCGGTGGATGAGATGCTTCAGGAACGACTGCACGGCCGTCATGGCGAGCGCTGCGCTCGTGCCGTGCCCCTGTATGTCGCCCAGCACGTAGAGGTAGCACCCGGTGCCGAAGGGAACCGCCTCGTAGAGGTCGCCGCTCACCACGTCCATCGGCCGCCACCACGTAGTGTAGAACCCGCGGGCCGTCATTATCGCCCGGGCGGGAAGCATGCTCTTCTGGATGTTCGCGGCGAGCTCGAGGGACTTCGCGTCGTCCTGCATCTTCTTCTCGATGAAGAGCTCCACGCGGCGCGACGCGATGACGCGACGCACGCGCTGGATCAGCACGCGGGTGTCGACGGACTTCGGAAGGTAGTAGCTCATCGGGTCTTCCATTATCCGCCGCAGGAACCCGCTTCCCTCCTCGGGGTCAAGCGCCGTGAGGAAGAATATCGGGATGGCCGGGTCGATGCCGCGCACGATGTCGCGGAAGACGAAGCCGTCCATGTCGCCCATCATGATGTCCGTTATGATCGCGCCGAAGCTCCCGCGCGTGTCCTTCATGACCTTGACGGCCTCGTCGACGGACCCCACCCCGACCGCGTAGTATCCAGCGGCCTTAAGCCTCGCTCCGATAGTAAGGCGGATGAGCTTCTCGTCATCGACCACGAGAATCGATATCCGGTCCCTCAGGTCGAGCCCGCGCTGAGCCTCTCTACTCTCTTTCGTCGCTTGCATTCACCCCCCCTGTCTATGGGTTTCCCGAGCACTACGGCATTCCGTTTGTCCCTATTATACCATTTTGACAGCAGTTGTGGGGAAAAATATTCAAGAAGGCGCGGAAACCAGGCGGGACTCCTCGTCTCGGTTCAGGACCTCCACGTAGTACGGGGCGTGCGCGCCGCGGCAGAATAGGCCGTGTACCGCGCCCACGCCCTCCGACGCTATCACGCCCTTCACGAGGTTCACCATCGGCTCCGTTATCCGGAGCCCCGGCACGAAGACCGGAATCCCGGGCGGGTACGGGACGAGGAACTGGGACGCAATGCGCCCGACGGACGCCTCCAGCGTCACGAACTCGCCGTCGCACAGCGCCGCGTCGCGAGGCAGCACGACGGGCTGCCCCTCGACCGCGCTGGAGACGGACTCGTCGTCCTCGCCGGGCTCAGGCCTCCCGATGAGGTCGCGGTTTATGCGGCACACCCTGAAAAGGTCCTCGAAATGCTCTTCCGCCGTTCCGACCGTCACGAGGAACAGGAGCGTCGTCGCAGTGGACTTCTCCCACTGTATGTGCGACTTGAGCAGCGCCTTCTTGAACGCCGCGCAGGCCGCCGGACTCTTCAGCATGAGGACGATCTTGAGCGGGTCCTTCAGGTACCCGTCGTCCCTCCAGCTCCCGCCGCCGGCGATGTCCGCAAGGTCCGCGAAGCACTCGCCCTCGGCGAGCGAGCACTCCGCCGCGACACGCGCGCGGAACTCCGACGCCCACTTCAGGCGCTCGTCGACGAGCTTCATCCCCTCCAGGCGCATCTGAACGCCCGCGACGTCCAGCGACGCCAGGAACGGATAGTGCGGCGACGTGGAGTGCCAGTAGCGCAGGAACTCGTGCAGGTCGTGCGTGAACTTCTCGAA
>JAEEGL015246491.1_pt1 | contig 16543 bp, 14 predicted proteins | sample 9134231 | NCBI WGS metagenome assembly JAEEGL01 (sample SAMN16246548, study PRJNA631951) | gut metagenome | biome: gut microbiome; feature: rumen; material: fiber-attached | host: Bos | place: Iran: Karaj | collected 2018-10
GCCGCCGTTATAAGCCACCTTGACGGCGTCGCGCCCGCACTGCAGCGCCTCGTTGATGTCGGTCTTCGAGGTGATGTGCGACGCGCTCCGCTGAATGGAGGAGTATTCCACGTAACGGGTCTTGCAGCCGATCTCCTTGCCGAGATAGTCCGCGATGCAGCGGCCCATGCCGGACAGAGACTTATGGCCGAACGCGTCGACACGGACGGAGTCGGAGGACTCTTCCAGAAGGTTCATGCCTTCCTTCTCGATGACGCCTTCGGAGACGGCGATGATGATGGAATCCTTCTTCTTGAGAAGCGCTTTGACGTCCTTCAGGCACTGTGCCGTGTCGAACGGAAGTTCCGGAAGATACAGAAGATCGACGCCGTCGCAGTCCGGTCCGTTGACCAGCGCTGCCGCACCGGTGAGCCAGCCCGCGTTGCGGCCCATGATCTCGATGACCGTGATCATCTTCATGTCGTAGACACCCGCATCCTGAATGACTTCCTTCGTGGTGACAGCCACGTATTTTGCCGCGGAGCCGAAGCCCGGGGTGTGGTCCGTGATGGCCAGGTCGTTGTCGATGGTCTTCGGAATACCGACGAAACGGATGTCCGAGCCGATCAGATGCGCGTAGTCGGTCATCTTGGAAATGGTATCCATCGAGTCGTTGCCGCCGATGTAGAAGAAATACTTGATATTCAGGCTCTTCAGACGTCTGAACAGCTTCTCGTAGATTTCGTTGCCCTTCTCAACGGCCGGAAGCTTATACCTGCAGGAGCGCAGATAACTCGACGGAGTGCGCTTCAGAAGCTCGATGTTGATGGGATCCGAGAAGATCGGGTCCAGATCGATGTAGCGGCCGTCCAGGAAACCCTGGATGCCATGGCGCATGCCGTACACAGTGCCGAGGCCAAGTTCCTTCGCCTTCGTGAAAACACCTGCCAGGCTGGAGTTGATGACTGCGGTCGGGCCGCCGGACTGGCCGACGATCACATTTCCCATGAGTGCGTTTTTGTTCATGTTCTTCTTCCCTTTTTATGTAATGATAATGTAGCCGGAACAGTTTGATTATTTGCCTTCGTACTTCACGATGCTCTCGACGTCGTAGCCTTCGAGTTTCGCTCTGCCGTTGAGGCCTTCGAGTTCCAGAAGGAACAGGATCTTCACGACCTTGCCGCCCAGGCTTTCCACCAGTTTGCACGCAGCTTCCATCGTTCCGCCCGTCGCCAGAAGATCGTCCACGAGCACCAGTCTCTCTCCCTCGGACACGTCCTCTTTATGGACTTCGATCGTTGCGGTGCCGTACTCCAGATCGTAGGTCCGCTCAACCGTCTCTCTGGGGAGCTTACCCTTCTTGCGGATCGGAATGAAAGGCTTGTTCATCTGATAAGCCATCGGCATGCCGAACAGGAATCCGCGGCTTTCCAGACCGACGATGGCGTCGAACTCCACTCCCTCCAGTTTCTCCATCAGCTGATCCTCTGCAAGCCGGATGCCGCGAGCCTCTTTCAGGATGCCCGTGATGTCGCGGAACATGATGCCCTCTTCCGGGAAATCCGGAATCGTGATCACATAATCTTCCAGTTTCTTCATCTGAAACCTCCGGTGAACGGGCTTGTCATCCCCGGACGCGCCGGATACCCATTCCGAAATATTATACAGAAATGCTCCTGAAAAAGAAAGAGGAAAATGAAGATTTTACACGGGAATTTCAGAATCCGGAAAGGTTCCGTAACGGGCCGCTTCCTTGACAGTCTCCGGTGAGTCTGTTAATATTTTTCTGAAGTTTTATAAAGGGGGCTTTGGCCTGATGAATACAATGGAAACAGAGCGCACGGTCAATCTCAGGAATCTGTTTTTCAGAGTACTGAAAAGATGGCGTCTTCTCCTGGTCCTCCTCGTACTGGGGCTTCTTCTGGGAGCCGCTTTCAAGTATGTTCAGGGACGTCTGGGCGCGAAGAGCAGCCCGGAAGCCGAGATAGAATACGAAGCTCAGGTCAAGGAATATGAGGTCCAGAAAGCCAATTGCGAATGGGCTGTGAAGGACGCCAGAGAATCGCTGGATGCCTATCAGAATTACCTGGATCAGTCTGTTCTCGCCCGGCTGGATCCTTACAATGTGCCCACCGCGGAAGCACGCCTGATCGTCTCCGCCACAGCCGTCGATGAAACATCTCCGAATGCCCCTTCCATCCTGTCGAATGGCATCCGTTACATCCTTTACCATTTGGACGGCTCGCTTCGAAGTTCCGATTGCTTTTCGAAACTCTCCGCACTGAGCGGAACCGAAGAACGCTTCCTCCGGGAGCTCGTCACCTTTATTCCGGCTTCCACATCCAACACACTGGACATCACGGTCTATTATTCCGATCAGGACACCGCGCAGAAGATCATGGGTGCGCTTCTGGATTACAGCGATGAGGCTTCCAAAGGTCTGAAGCCCGAAGGCATCGCGTCCTATAGAGTCGACACGGTCACCTCCTATTCGGGCACGACGGTCAGCAATACGATCAGTACCGCCAAAACCAACATTTCCAAGAATCTTGCCACGCTGAAGAGCAATCTGTCGTCCGCGGAAACAGCTCTCGCCGCGCTTTCTTATCCGAAGGCGGCCGGCCGATCCGGCGCCAGCCTTTCCGGCATGCTGAAGTACGCGCTCCTATTCGGCGCAGTATTCTTCCTTCTGGGCGTCGTAATCATCGCGCTCAAGGTCCTGTTCCCCTACAAACTGCTTTCAGCGGAAGACGCGGAGCAGGGTTTCAGGCTGCCGGTCTTCGCTACGTACGGTTCGATCCGTGCAAAGCATCACACCCGTTTCGACAAATGGATACGCCGTCATCTGGAAGGAAAGACTTCAGGTCTTGGCACCGACGCGCATTCTGAGATCGTTCGGGTGGCTTCGGAAGCCGCGCTTCAGAACGCGGACGTATTGTTCCTCATCGGCACCGAAGACGACAGCGCGATGGATGAGATCCGCGAGAGTCTGGAGAAGGCGTTCTCCGGCAAAGAAGTCAAACTCACAAAGGGCGTCCTTTCGGATCCCGGCCTTCTTGGTACGGTTCCCGGCGGCTCTTCGGTTCTTCTTCTGGAGAAACTGGAAAAGTCCACCTACGCCGGTATCGTTTCCGAGCTGAATTATCTGAAAGGCCGCGATGTCGCTGTAAAAGGCCTCGTATTATTTGAGTGAGGTGCCTTAGGATGCGTCTGGAACCTTTTACGATGGAAAGGGATATTCTGGAAGTGGGCGACGAAGTTGAGATCACCGAAAGCCGGCTGCCTGCGTCCTGGTATTATACCGCCGAACCCGCCGCCGCGATGTCTGGAAACTACAGCGTTTCAGAACGGATCAAGTCCGCGAAAGGCATCGTTCGGAAGAAGGAGCTTCAGGGAGCCACCTGGACGGTCTACATCGAATTTGAGGAATAAAGAGTTTCCGCTCTTCCGCTCTCCCGCCATAAGCATAAAAAAGCGCGCCGCAGCAATCTGCGGCACGCTTTTTCTTTTCCCGGCTTTCCTTTACGGATAGGGCTGCTTGACCTTTTCGTCATCGGTCAGGTATTTCGAAGGCCGTTCACGATAGAACGTCTCATAATACCAGAGCGTCGTCGTGCTCTTCGACCAGTCCATGGCCATGCGGTACATGATCGTCGAATCTGAACCTCTCGATAGATCCGAATAGAGGTAGAAGCGGTTGCTTCCGCCGAAAAGGTCCATTTCAAACCGGCCGGTGCTTTCATCCAGTGTCCAGTCGCCTTTCAGCTTGTTGCCGTCCACGCCGCCGTCATAATAATCGACCGTGCCGTCTTCATACAGGATGAAAACGCTCTTCTGATCGCCGTACCATTCTCCGAGGAATTCCGGATTAAAGCGCTCCTCTTCGGTCGTCTCAGGCGGATCGGTCTCGGGCGGTTCAGTCGAGGGTTCTTTGGTTTTGGAGGGTTCAGTCGCAGCGCTTTCAGGCGCTTTCGAACTCGTTGAAGGAGCCGTCGTGCGCTCGGAGGGATCGGCCTTCGTCGTTTCCTCTTGAGGCCGCCGGGTCGGTTCTTCCGTACGCTGGTCTGCGCGTCTTGTCTCCTCGTCCGGTGAATCGGGCTTCTTCCCAAAGATAAAAATGCACAACACGGCCACCGCTGCTGTGAGAAGCACGGCTGAAACGATCAGGATCGGGACCAGCGGGCTCTTCTTCTGCTTGGGCTCGTTGTCTTTCTTCGGGGGAAGCGGATTCATCGGAGCCGGACCGGCCGGAGGCACATAGCCCGGCCTGTTCTGTACCGGCGGGACCGGATACGGCCGGTTCTGTACCGGCGGAACAGGCGCCGGCCCGTTCGGAATTGGCGGAACAGGGGCCGGACCATTCTGAACCGGCGGAACAACGCCCGGAGTGCCTGGCCCCGCAGGGGCGGACTTCGGTATCATGGCCTTCTGACCGCAGTTCGTACAGAAAACCGCATCATCATTCAACGGTTTCCCGCAATTCGTGCAGAATCTCATGAAATGCCTCTCTCAGATCACTTCTTGTCTTTTCCGGCAAACAGGCTGCCCAGGTTGGAAAGGATGTTTCCGAAAACACCCTGTTTCTCATCCTTGCCCGCGTCTTTCACTTCCTCCGCCTTCTCTTCGGCGGCTTCCTTCACATCTTCGACCTTCTCTTCAACCGCTTCCTTGAGGTCCTCGACCTTCTCCTGAACGGCTTCCTTCAGATCTTCGATCTTCTCACCGGCGGCTTCTTTCAGGTCTTCCGCCTTCTCTTCCACCTCTGCCTTTCTGCCGGTGAAGAGATTCGTCAGGCTCGAGCCCAGGCCGCCAAGAAGTCCTGCATTCTCATCATCGTCTTTGCCGTCGTCCTTCTTGCCGAAGAGACTCAGAATGAACGGGATGAGCGCGGTCAGGATCCGCTGAATGAGGGACGGTTCCTGCTGCGTGGAAGCTGCAAGTGTGCCGGTCACGTCATTATTCGTATTCTGTCCGGAGAACAGATTGCCGAGGAGCGGAAGCGCGCCGCCGAGAACCGACTTCGTGGTCTCTTCCGTCGTTTCAGCCTTCTCCGAGACCTTCTTGACGACATCGTCGTTCATCAGTTTGGAAAAGTCCAGGTTGCTCAGATCCAGTTTACTGAGATCAAATCCTTCAAGTGCCATTTTTCATCCTCCTTGATTCTGTTTCGATCAGCTGCCGGAGGAGCATAACTCCCCCTGAATAAACAAAAAGAGCGGGAAACAGCTTCCCGCTCTTCTTCTCAGACGTCAGTCTGCGGCGTTCTCTAACACCTCATCCGTGACAACATTTTCGATGCCGTCCTTGTTCGCGCAGAACTTGCAAAGGCGGGTCTTGCCGGCCTCGATGGCCGCAGTCACGGAACCTTCCGCAAGCATCGGAGAGTTCGCAAGCGCGCCGCAGTCCTCATGCGTGTGATAGACTCTGCCGCCGGCTGTCCAGTAGACATCCTGCGTGATCACCTGCTGGGCTTCCTGCAGATCTTCCTGGGAGACAGGATTGTAATCGATACCTGTCAGCACACCGATGGCAAGCGCGACGGCAGCCGCAATGGCAGCGATCGTCTTGTCCTGCTTGGAAGCGTTCTTGTCGGTCAGGGCAATGATGATGAAGGGAATGAAAGCCACGGCCGCCACGATGACACCCAGATTGTTCTGGAGCCAGAACGCCAGTTTGTTCTTCTTCGACGCAGGATCCATGTGGTTGGCTTTCTTCCACATCTGAGATCCGATGATCAGAAGAATGAGGTCAAGCGCGAGGAAGATCACAGCCTGCCAGACGTTCGGGATCTTGAGGAAGGGGATCGTGAACTTTCCGAGGAACAGAAGGATCGCGGCCACCTCGCAGCCAAGCGCAAGCACCCAGAGAACGATCGCAAGGATCCTGTACGGAGTCGCGTTGCCTTTCGTAATGTGCTGGAGTTCCTGCTGGTTGGTCGACTGAGCTTCAACGTGCGTAATGGTGTGTTCCACTCTCCTGGTCGGAGGTGTGGTTTCGGTTTTCTTGGTTGCCATGCTCTTTACTCCTTTCGAGCAAATATTCTTATGAAAAGTGTAGCATTATCCCATCGTCTTGACAAGTTTTTTTTCGAAAACGAATGTCAGAACACATTTTTGACCGGAGGCTCGTAGAGTTCGAAAATGAGCCCGTCCGCACGTTTTTCATTTCCGGCCTTCCGGGAGGTCCAGCCAAAGGTCAGAATGCCTTTTTCGTGCATTTTCCGCACGTTCCGAGGCAGTTCGGCGTCCAGATTGAAGGCGATGAAATGCGGCCGGTTCAAAAACGCGAATCCGGAGCGCGCAAGGAACTTCTGAAGGAAGCCGGGATAACCCTCGTAGGCTTCCTTGTTCGTGATCAGCTGTCCTCTGACCACTTCCGGCGCGTTCTTCCGGAACCAGTTGACGACGAAGGGATTGAAGGACTCCATGCACCAGACGCCGGGATACTGGCCGAGGATCTCGTAGGTCTTCTCGCAGAGTTCGTCGTTTCTTGGGCCGGTCTTGACCTCAACGATCAAAGGCCCTGCACCCTCCTGAAGCACTTCCAGCACTTCCGTGAAAAGCGGGATCTTTTCGCCGGTTCCCGCCAGGCGGAGTGTCCGGAGCTCCTCGCAGTCCACGTCCCAGATCTTGCCGGGCTTTCCGGTCATACGAAGAAGATCGTCGTCGTGGAAAACCATGACCTGGCCGTCTTTACTGAGCTGTACGTCCAGCTCCACACCGTAGCCTCTTTCCGCGGCACATCTGAACGCCGCGAGAGAGTTCTCGGGAACAGACTTGTCCGCGGTGTGAAGACCGCGGTGCGCATAGTTCCAGCCTTCGAACTCTTTCCGCTTTTCACCGGTAAGTATCTTCATATGCGCTCCTTTCCGTCCATGAACGGCCGCTCCGGCCTCAAAGGCGCTTTACTCCAGTTCAAATGCGCCCGTATAGAGCTGATAATATTTGCCTTTCTGTTCGATGAGCTGCTCGTGTGTGCCGCGTTCGATGATCTCGCCGTGTTCGAGCACCATGATGACGTCCGAGTTCATGACCGTGGAAAGGCGGTGTGCGATGACGAAGACGGTACGTCCTGCCATCAGCTGGTCCATGCCGCGCTGCACAAGCGCTTCCGTACGGGTGTCAATGGAGCTGGTAGCTTCATCCAGGATCATGACCGGCGGGTCTGAGATCGCCGCGCGTGCGATGGAGATCAGCTGGCGCTGTCCCTGCGAAAGGTTCGAGCCCTGACCGTCGATCACTGTGTCGTAGCCCTCCGGAAGCCGGGTGATGAAATCGTGCGCATTGGCCAGTTTCGCGGCCTCGATGACCTCTTCGTCGGTGGCGGAAAGCTTGCCGTAGCGGATGTTCTCGCGGATCGTTCCGGTGAACAGGTTCACGTCCTGCAGAACGATGCCCAGAGACTTTCTGAGGAAATACTTCTTGATCCGGCGGATCGGGATGCCGTCATAGGTGATTTCGCCTTCCTGAATGTCGTAGAAGCGGTTGATCAGATTGGTGATCGTGGTCTTGCCCGCGCCGGTCGCGCCGACGAAAGCCACCTTCTGGCCCGGCTTTGCGTAAAGCGTGATGTCGTTCAGGACCTGCTTGCCTTCCACGTAGGAGAAGTCCACGTCTTTCATCCGGACGTCGCCCTGGAAAGGCACGTAATGGAAAGAGCCGTCTTCGTCCGGCACTTTCCAGGCCCATTTGTTCGTGCGTTCTTCCACCTCGATGATCTGATCGCCTTCGTAACGCGCGCGTACCAGCGTCACGTCGCCCTCATCGGCCTCGCTCTCTTCGTCCATCAGGGCGAAAATGCGCTTGGCGCCGGCCATGGCCATGACGATGGCATTGGACTGCTGGGCGACCTGGTTGATGTTCCGGGTGAAGGAGTTGGCAAGCTGCAGGAATGCCACGACCATACCAACCGTAAGCACCGCGTCGAAGCCCCTCGTGAGAGAAAGGTTCCGGATGCCGATCGGGGCCATCAGCGCGCCAAGGACCGCGATCAGCACGTACTGCAGATGTCCGAGGTTGTTCATGATCGGGCCCATGGAGCCCGCAAATGCCGCCGCGCGCCGTCCTGCATGATACAGCTTGTCGTTCTTGTCGGTGAATTCCTCGACGGCCTTCTTTTCATGGTTGAAGACCTTGACGACGCGGAGGCCGTTGACCATTTCCTCCACGAAGCCGTTCAGCGCGCCGATGCGCTGCTGCTGCTCGACGTAGAATTTGCCGGACTTCTTCGCGATGCTCATCGTAATGATCGTCATCAGGATAATGAAGACGATGACGAAGAGCGTGAGCCACACGGAATGCGCAAGCATCATGAAGAAGGTCACGAAGATCATGACGACCGAGAGCACCGCGTTCGGCAGCGTCTGGTTCAAAAACTGCCGGAGCGTCGCGGTGTCGTTCGTGTAGTACGACATGATGTCGCCGGTGGTATTCCGGTCAAAATAGCCGACCGGAAGTGTCTGCATGTGGCGGAACATGTCGTCCCGGATGTTCTTGATGATGCCCTGTGTCACGGTGGACATGATCCGGGGCTGCAGATAACTCGCGATGAGGGAGACTGAAAAGATTGCCGCCATCTGGAGGATGAAACCGAGGAGCACGGCGTTGTTGACCGCGCCTTCCTTAAGCATCGGGGCAATGTAATCATCGATGAGCGTCCCGAGCGCGGTCGCCGCGTAGGCGCTCACCAGACCGTTCGCGACAATGCAAAGAAGCACGACAAGAAGCCTGCCCTTATAATGGACCAGATATTTCAGAACGCGCCGGAGCGCGCCGAAATCCATCTTCTGGCCGGGAAGCACGACGCCGCGGCCGGGTCCTCTGCCGGGACCGCCCTGAGGTCTTTGAGAGGAAGTTCTCTGATCAGCCATCGTTTTCCCCTCCCTTCTTCTGCGACGTGTACACTTCCTGATAAATGGGGCTCCGTTCCAGAAGCTCCTCGTGCGTTCCCGTATCCACGATGCGTCCGTTGTCCATCACCACGATCATATCGCAGTCCTGAACGGACGCGATGCGCTGCGCGATGATGAGCTTGGTCGTTTCGGGGATCCAGGTGCGGAAAGCCTCGCGGATCTTCGCGTCCGTGGCCGTGTCGACCGCGGAGGTCGAGTCATCGAGGATCAGGATCTTCGGTTTCTTGAGAAGCGCCCGCGCGATGCAGAGGCGCTGCTTCTGTCCGCCGGAAACGTTCGTGCCGCCCTGCGAGATCTCGGTGTCGTAGCCGTCCAGGAACTCGCTTATGAAGCCGTCCGCGGCCGCTGCCTTACAGGCTTCGACGATCTCCTCGTCCGTGGCATTCTCATTGCCCCAGCGGAGATTGTCCTTGATCGTGCCCGTAAAGAGTTCATTTTTCTGAAGCACCACGGAGACCGCGTCGCGGAGTGCCGTGAGATCGTACTTCCTGACGTCCACGCCGCCGACACGGACCGCTCCGTCGATGACGTCGTAAAGCCTCGGAATCAGCTGGACAAGCGTAGTCTTCGAGGAACCTGTGCCGCCGATGATGCCGACAGTCGCTCCGGAGGGGATCTCCAGATTCACATCCTCCAGTGCGAAGCGTTCCGCGTCTTCTGAGTAGCTGAAATCCACCATGTCGAAGGAAATGGAGCCGTCCGGGACTTCCATGACCGGGTCGTCCGGATTGGTGAGCGTCGGGGCTTCCTTGAGGACTTCGCTGATCCTGCGCATGCTCTCCTGGGACATGACCAGCATGACAAAGACCATGGAAAGCATCATGCAGGAGGACAGCGTCTGGAGCGAATACGTGAAGACGGAGTTCAGAAGGCCTGTCGTGAAAACATCGCCCATAATGGGGGACGTGACGCCTTCCTTGCCGACGACGAAATGCGCGCCCATGAAGGCGATCACGAGAACCACGCCGTACATGGAGAAGTTCAGGATCGGATTCAGAAGCGCCATGATCTTCTCGGCATGGATCGAATTGTCGTGGATGGCCTTGGAAGATTCCGTAAACTTCTTCTCCTCGAAGTCGCCGCGGACAAAGCTCTTCACGACACGCATGCCGCGGAGGTCTTCCTCCACGTCGTTGTTCATCTTGTCGTACATCTTGAACATACGGCGGAAGACCGGAAGGACCTTTGTCGCAAGAAGCACCATGGAAACGACCAGGATCGGGATCGCCGCAAGCATCACAAGGCCGATCTTCCAGCTGATCAGGAATACCATGACCGTGGAAAGGATCAGCATCAGCGGTGTGCGGACCGCCATGCGGGTCGCCATCGAGAAGGTGTTCTGCACGTTCGAGACGTCCGTCGTGAGCCTCGTGATGATGGACGAGGTCGAAAAATGATCGATGTTCGAGAAGGAGAATCGCTGGATGTTGGCAAACATGTCGCTCCGGAGGTTCTTCGCGAAGCCGGCAGCCGCTTTCGAGCCGAATACGCTGCCGCCGATGCCGAAGAACAGCGAGGCGATCGAATAGGCCACCAGGATGAGGCCCGAGACGACCGTCACCGTGATGTTGCCCTTCTGAAGGCCGTCGTCGATCAGAGTCGCCATCCGGTAGGGGATCAGCGTCTCCATGACGACTTCCATGGCCATCATGAAAATGGTCAGGAAGGTCGCCCCTTTGAATTCCCGCAGGCTTTTAAGAAGAGTCCGGGCCCCGGAAGCTTTTTTCTTCCGGGTCCCGGCGCTTTCTGCCTGCTCTCTCTTGTTCACAGTGTCTGACATGGAGAGCCTTTCTGATTATTTGACAGTCTTCCAGAGTTCGTAATACTGGTCTTCCACTTCTTCTCCGAGGTACTTGTACATCTCGTACTTCGCGATCTCTTCGTCATCCGGGAACACCGCGGGATCATTGAGAATGTCCTCGTCGATGAATGCTTTGGCCGCGTCATTCGGCGTGGGATAGGTGATGTAGTCAAAGTTCCTGTAGGCCACTTCGCCGCGAAGCAGGAAGTCGATCCACTTATGGGCCGCGTCGACATTTTTCGCCTTGGAGGTGATGACCCAGCCGTCATACCAGACGTTGGTGCCTTCTTCCGGAACGGCATAGGCGAGGTCGGGGTTGCCTTCCTCTTCGTCGATGCAGTACAGATACTCGCCGGAATAGATGACGCCGAGGGCGGTGTCGCCTGCGATCATGTTCTCGCGGATCTCATCGATGCCGTAGCCCTTGACAAGGGGTTTCTGTTTCTTCAGAAGATCCGCGCACTCCTGAAGGCGGGCCTTGTCGGTCTCATTGACAGAGTATCCCAGGATCTCCTGGGCGATCATGAAGGCGTCGCGGACGGAATCCTGCATCAGGATGGAGCCTTTGTATTTCTCGTCCCAGAGGATATTCCAGCTTGTGGGTTCCTCTTCGACCATGGTCGTGTTGTAAATAATACCGACGGTGCCCCAGCAGTACGGAACCATGTAGTCGTTGCCGGGATCGATGTATGCGTCGAGAACGCCCATCAGGCTCTTGTTCAGATTGCCGTAGTTCGAAAGCTTCGACTTGTCGATCTTCTGAAGAAGGCCGTTGCGCATCATTTTCTCCACCATGTATTCGGACGGGCAGATCACGTCGTAAAGAGACGGATCGGCCTCCACCTTCGGATACATTTCTTCATTGGTCGAGAAGGTGTCATACACGACCTTGATGCCGAATTCTTTCTCGAACTCGTCGATGAGGTCCTCGTCGATGTATTCGCCCCAGTTATACACATAGAGCGTTTCCTTCGTGTTCTTGCCGCTGCAGCCCGCGAGAAGGGATGCTGCCACAACGACGACCATGACCAGTGCGGTAATCTTTTTCATTTTGAATCCTCCCTTTCGGCCGGCTGCATGTTGGAAAGCACCAGAAGCACAATGGCCGAGATAAACATGATGGTGGACAGTGCGTTCATCGTGGGACGCACGCCGCGCCTGACTTCGGAATAGATCAGCGTCGAGATGGTGTTGATGCCCGGGCCCTTGGTGAAATGGGTGATGATGAAATCGTCCAGAGACATCGTGAAAGCCATCAGGAAGCCGGAAATGATGCCCGGCATGATCTCGGGCACGACAACGGCAAAGAATGCGCGTATCGGCTTTGCGCCGAGATCCTGCGCGGCCTCATAGGTGCTCATGTTCATCGCCCGGAGCCTCGGCAGCACGTTCAGGATCACGTAAGGCACGTTGAAGCTGATGTGCGCGATGAGAACGGACGGAAAACCGAGCGTGATGCCGAAGACGCCGAAGACCAGCATCAGAGAAAGGCCGGTCACCAGGTCGGAGTTCAAAAGCGGGATGTTGTTGATCGCCATGTAGACGCCCTTGAACTTGTTCTTCAGCGCCTGGATGCCTACACAGGAGATGACGCCGATCAATGTGGCAACGACGGACGAGATCAGCGCGATCAGAAGCGTGTTCACGACGGCCTCTCCGATCGCCGAGTTCGTGAAGAGATCCTGATACCACTTCAAGGAGAAGCCCACCCATTTGCGTCCCTTGCCTTCGTTGAAGGAGTAGACGATGAGCGCCACGATCGGTGTGTACAGAAACACGAAGATCAGCGCCAGGTAAAGCTTTCCGAGCACGCTTTTCCAGATGCCGGATCCGGCTCTGGTATCCCGTTTCTTACGGATCCTGGGAGCTTTTTCGTTCATAGCACTGCCCCCTCTCCCGTCTTGTCATAGTGGTTCAGTACGGCCATGCTGATCAGGATGAAGATCATCAGGACCAGCGAGAGGCCTGATCCGAGCCAGCGGTTCGACGCCGTGGAAAATTCCTGTTCGATGATGTTGCCGATCAGAAGGACCTTTCTGCGTCCGAGGATGTCGGACACGACGAAGGTCGTCAAGGACGGCACAAAGACCATCGTAATGCCGGAAACGATGCCCGGGAAGCTTAACGGCAGGATGATCCTCGAGAGCACCTTCCGGTCATTCGCGCCGAGGTCGGAAGCCGCTTCCAGCACGCTGTCGTCGATCTTGGAGATCGCGTTATAGAGCGGCAGGATCATAAAGGGCAGGTAGTTGTAGACCATGCCCAGAAGTATCGCGCCGTAGGTGCCGATGATATTGCCTTTGAAGCCAAAAAGCCTGAACAGGTTCAGAATGAGTCCGCCGTCGTCCAGAAGGTTCAGCCAGGCGTAGGTCCTTAAGAGGAAATTCATCCACATCGGCAGGATGAAGATGAAAATGACGAAGCCGCTCCGCTTGATCTTCATGCGCTTTAAGATCAGGGCGATCGGATAGCCCAGAAGAAGGCAGATCACCGTGCAGAGCAGACTTAGAAGAAGCGACATCAGGAAAGGAACCAGATTGTCCCCCTGAAAGATCGCAAAGACATTGTCCCAGGTAAATTTGCCGTCGCGGGTCCCGAACGCGTACCAGACGATCAGAAGGAGCGGAAGCACCGTGAATCCAATCATCCAGACGAGGTAGGGAAGCGCGAGGTAGCCTTTCTTATTCTTCAACGCCGATCGCCTCCTCATCTTCGGACTGGGGTTTCGACATGATCTGGATGTTGTAAGGATCCACATGGATCGAAACCGGGGTCCCGACCGGGAACTGATCCGTGGAATGGACCAGCCACTCATAGCCGTCCGGCGTCGTGACTTCCATTTCGTAGTGCACGCCGCGGAAAATGATGTGGGTGACGACGCCGTCGATGGAGCCCTTGCCGGGCTCGCCAAGTTCGACGTCCTCGGGACGGATCACGACGTCGACGGGCACGTTGTCGCCGAAGCCCTCGTCGACGCACGGGAATTCCGCGCCGAAGATCGAGACGAGCCTGTCATGGATGAACACGCCGTCCATGATGTTGGAATCGCCGATGAAATCCGCGACGAAGGCATTCTCAGGCTCATTGTATATACTCTCAGGAGTGCCCATCTGCTGGATGTAGCCCTGGTTCATGACGACGATCGTGTCGGACATCGTCAGAGCCTCCTCCTGGTCATGCGTGACATAGACAAATGTGATCCCCAGCTCGTTCTTCATGCGGATGAGCTCGTACTGCATCTCCTGCCGGAGTTTCAGATCCAGCGCGGAAAGCGGCTCGTCCAGAAGAAGCACCTTGGGTTCATTCACGATCGCGCGGGCGATCGCGACACGCTGCTGCTGGCCGCCGGAAAGCGAATCGGGAGAACGCTTCTCATGTCCCTCCAGTCCGACGAGTTTCAATGCGTATGCCACCTTGTCGTCGATGTAGGACTTCGGCATCTTGCGGATCTTCATGCCGAAAGCGATGTTCTCCTTGATGTTCATATTGGGGAACAGCGTGTACTTCTGGAACACGGTGTTCAGCTGTCTTTTGTACGGCGGCAGGCTCGTAATGTCCGCCCCGTCAAATAAAACGCGCCCCGAGTCTGGCTTGACGAAACCGCCAAGGATACGGAGCGTAGTCGTTTTTCCGCAGCCCGACGGCCCCAGGAGTGTCAGGAATTCATTCTCATGAATATCCAGGCTCAGATCATCGAGGATCATCTGTCCGTCGTAGCTTTTGGAAATGTGTTCCAGCTGGATAATGGTCTTGGTCTTCAACTCATAAACCCTCCTCTTCAAGGAACCGGTCACCCGGGTCTCCTTCGGCCCTTGAGCCTTATGAGAATATAAGCGTTATTTTATGTAGAAACCCTTGAAAAGTCAATGATTTTTAGGGGTCCGTGGACATTCTTTTCAAATGTTGTATAATGTGCGGAGGAGGTGTGGCATGGACATCCGGAAGATCGACGCAAAAACCATTGTTTTTGACGAAGGCGGCGTACGCTTTTTTCTGCTTTTGGGCGCTGAAAAGGCGCTTCTCATTGACAGCGGCATGATGACGCGGAACGCGGACAAGCTTGCGCGCGAGAAGACCTCTCTCCCGCTGGAACTTCTCCTCACGCATGCGGACCGGGACCACATCGGTTCGAATGCGGCATTTCCCTGTTTCTACATGCATCCCTCCGAAGCCTCAAACTATTACAACGGAAACCGCGGCACAGGCCGTTTCATCCCTGTCTGGGAAGGCGACGTTCTGGACCTTGGCGGACGGCCGCTTGAGATCATCCATCTGCCCGGCCACACCCCCGGAAGCATCGCCGTTCTGGACCGGAATCACCGCCGGCTCTTCTCCGGAGACCCCATCCAGGACGGGCGGATCTTCATGTTCGGCGTCCAGCGGGAAATGCACGCCTACCGGGAAAGCCTTCTCCGGCTGGAAGCCAGAAAGAACGAATTTGACGAGATCTTTCCTTCACACGGCACATGCCCGGTCGGAACAGACCTCATTCTGAAACTCTATGATGCGTCCGGCCGGATCCTCGAAGGCAAGTCCAAAGGATCCCCCGCCGAGGTCCACGGAAACAAAATCTCTGTCCATGGTTTCGGATTTGCGTCCTTCCTTTGTAACCCTGATTCCGAAGAGGATACCCCATGAAAACACGTTTGTCGAGAAGCCTGGCAGCGCTTGCTGCCGTTTTGATGATACTCTCCGCTGTCTCCTGTCAGAACGCAGGGCAGAATACGGAAGCGCCTTCCCAGGCGCCCTCTCGGACGGAATCGCCCGAAAGCGCGGATCCCGAAGGAAGCGACAAACCCGTCAGACTGCCGAAGGAAGCCGACGCCATGAAGGCCGCGCTGACCGAGGCAGACGGTTATCCGGTCTATCGGTATGGAGAGAAGGGCCTTCCGGGTTATGAGAAAGCCGACTATACCTCTCTATACGCCGAATACGGCAAGGACATTACCCTGGCTGACGTTCTGGAAGATCCCGATACGGGACTGGCCTATATCATGGTTGAGGGCCGGAAACTGCCGCTCGGCCTGGATTTCCTGTCCCGTGCCATGATCTATAACTGCACGCCCTCCGGAGATTACCCGTCCGAAGAAGATGCTTATTGCGCCTGGTGGCGTTTTTATGCGGCACGCTGGAATCTTCTGCTCCCGGAGATCCCGCTCTACGAAGAACCCGCCGTCATGCTGTACCGTTCAGAGATCTCAGGACCGGAAAGTCATCCCGTCAGCGCGGAAAGGAGCCTTTCCAACGCGCTTCTCTACTGGAACACCAAAAAGGAATCGGACCGCATCATCATCGGAACGCCGGAGTCTTTCGCCGGGCAGTTCCGCTATCCGGCCTATAAGAAAGAGACAGCGGCCGGGCCGGATCTCACGTTAAACGAACTCACGAACGGCCTCGAGCTGGTCACGCTTTCAGAGGACGGCCGCCCGGTCTTTAACCGTACTGTGGTCCACGACCATGAAGAGAAAGAAAATGAGGACGGCAGCCGTACCTATACGATCACGCTTTGGGAGGATCTTCGCTTCTCGGACGGCACGCCTGTCACCGCGAAAGACTATCTGGCTTTTCCGCTCGCCTTCTTGAGCGCCGTGGGACACGAGGCAGATTCCTCCTTCTACGAAAAGGCCACTTATCATTTTGCCGGGGAGGACACTTTCCGTTTCTATGAAGGCGGCGGAAGCACGTCCGAGCCGGAAGGCGTCTTCTCCGGCGTCCGGCTTCTGGGCGAGAAGACTTTTTCCCTGACGGTGGCCTCTTCCGATCTTCCGGATGCAAATGTGCTCTCCGCGTTACGCCTCACGGCCCAGTATGCACCGATGTGGCTCGGGGATTCCGAGATCCGTGACGACGGA
>JAEEGL015707352.1_pt1 | contig 16543 bp, 16 predicted proteins | sample 9134231 | NCBI WGS metagenome assembly JAEEGL01 (sample SAMN16246548, study PRJNA631951) | gut metagenome | biome: gut microbiome; feature: rumen; material: fiber-attached | host: Bos | place: Iran: Karaj | collected 2018-10
TATAATGTACAATTAACGACAGGCTATAGGGTGATAGGGCTATGGGATTATAAGTTGAACGACTAAACAACAATTAGTAATTAATGTGTTTTTTGCGTAGCAAAAAACTTATTATTTAATTAAAAATTGCTCTGAAAATTTTTTTCCGACCTCAAACCTATAACCTAATAATCTTATAAACTTACAACCTAATTTTACATTCTACATTCAAAAAATTTTAGCAACAAATTTTATAACAATTTATCGCTAATATTTTAAGCTTTAAGCTTTTTTACTATTGTATTTAAAATTGTTTCATTATCGGCAAGGCAACCGTCTCCGACAACGCCACATGCAAGAAGCCCGGGTTTTGCATCTATAATTTCATATCCGTAACTTTTTAAAATTTCAATGTTTTTTTCAACCGCTTTATGATGATACATATTATGATTCATAGCGGGACAAACAATAACCTTTGCCGTAGTTGCTATTGCAGTTGAAGTTACCAAATTATCTGCCATACCGTTTGCTAATTTTGAAATTGTGTTTGCTGTTGCGGGAACAACTACATACACATCCGCTTTTTGTGCAAGAGAAATATGTTCTATCTCAAAATAAGACGTATCAAACATATCTACAATAACTTTATTTTTTGATAAAGATTGAAATGTTAAAGGGGTAATAAACTTAGTTGCAGCCTCTGTCATTACACAAGTAACTGTTGCATCAAGCTTTATCAAACTGCGAATTAAATCGCAAACTTTATATATTGCGATTCCCGCACAAATACCTAATATAATGTTTTTGCCTTTCAAACTAGCTTGCACTTACAGCATCCTCTTGTTTTGCTTTTTTCTTCTTTTCTATTTCGGCAATTTTCTCATACGTAGCTTCACCTGTCAAAACATCTCTTAAAGCTTTATCTAACATTTGTGTTTGAGATAAATTTTTATATCCTTCATCATTCTTTTTTACTTTTATCCAATCTATTGCAAGTTTGGAAACTTCATATTTACCTTTCCCCGATTCAAAAAATAATTCTTCTACATTTTTTTCTGCTGTTGCCATTTTATTTTCCCCCGATATTTACTTTATTTCTTTTTATTGATAATCTTTGTGCACGAATAATTGATTTAACATCTTCTATACTTACATCCAATTTATCGTTTAAAACCAAATAATCGTATTTAGACACATAAGTTAATTCTTTCTTTGCATTTTTAATTCTTGTTTTTATAACATCCAAAGAATCTTTATTTCTTTTTATCAATCTTTCTTTTAATATTTTTAATGTAGGTGTCGTTATAAAAATCATCAAAGCATCTTTATATTGTTTTTTTATCTTTAAAGCACCCTGCACATCTATATCCAGCAGAATATCTTTGCCTTTATTTATTGTTTGTTCTAAAATTTTTTTTGATGTTCCGTAAAAATTGTTGTGAACAACCGCCCATTCGGCAAACATATTTTTTTTTACCATACTTTTAAAAGTTTTCTCATCAACAAAAAAATATTCTTTACCGTTTTTTTCTCCTTCCCTGGGAAGCCTTGTTGTTGTAGAAACGGAATAAGATATATTTTTATCACTTTCTATCAAAGCATCACAAATACTTGTTTTCCCTGCACCTGACGGAGCAGAAACTATTATAATCATTCCTTTATTTTTCATATTTCCCAACACTCAAAATTTTATATTGTTGTAGGATCCGTTATGTAACCTTTTATCGCAGAAGCTGCTGCAACCGCAGGACTTGCCAAATAAAGTTCGGATTTTGTATTACCCATTCTACCTACAAAATTTCTGTTTGTAGTAGAAACACATTTTTCTCCGTTTGCAAGAACACCCATGTGTCCGCCCAAACAAGGTCCGCATGTAGGAGCAGATATTATTGCACCGGCTTCTATAAATATTTTCATTAAACCTTCTTTTAAAGCATCGGCATAAACTTGCGGTGTTGCAGGAATAATAATTGTTCTAACGTTCAAATTAATTTTTTTACCTTTTAAAATCGCAGCAGCAACTCTTAAATCCTCTATTCTGCCGTTAGTACATGAACCTATAACAACCTGATCAATATAAGTTTTTTTCATAGATTTTGCAGCTTTTGCGTTAGACGGCAAAAACGGCAATGAAATCTGCGGATAAATTTTTGAACAATCTATTTCAACAACTTTTGCATATTTTGCATCTTTATCACTTTGATAGACTTTAAACTTTCTTAAGGCTCTTTTTGAAACATAATCCAAAGTAATTTTATCTACAGGGAAAATACCGGATTTACCACCTGCTTCAATAGCCATATTTGCCATTGTAAGTCTATCTGCCATTTTTAACTTCTTTATTACCTCACCGGTAAATTCCATTGTTTGATATAAAACACCATCAACACCTATTTTGCCTATTGTGTAAAGAATTAAATCTTTACCACTGACAAATTTATTTAACTTACCTTTATAAACAAATTTTATCGACTGAGGAACTTTAAGCCATACCTTACCTGTTGCAAGAGAAGCTCCGATATCCGTAGAACCCACACCGGTTGAAAAAGCCCCAAGCGCTCCGTAAGTACATGTATGAGAATCCGCACCTATAACAATATCTCCCGGAACTACAATACCTTTTTCCGGAAGCAAAGCATGTTCTATACCAACATTACCACCTTCATAGTAATGTTTTATTTTTTGTTTTTTCGCAAATTCTCTAACGAATTTAACATTTTCAGCAGACTTAATATCTTTGTTGGGAGTAAAATGATCCATAACAAAAGCTATTTTATTTTTATCAAAAACTTTTTTCTTACTTGTTTTTAAATATTCTTTTATTGCTAAAGGTGCTGTAACATCGTTAGACAATGAAATATCAACTTTCGGTTCTATAAATTCACCCGGAACAACTTCTTTTTTACCGCAATGAGCAGCCAATATTTTTTCGGTTATTGTTTGACCCATTTATTTTTTGCCTCCGATTTGCATAATAACAATTTTATTTATTGCATGAACATAAGCATTTATACTCGCTTCAACTATATCGGTTGACATTCCTTTTCCTATATAATTGGCACCATTATGTTTTACTTTAACATTTACCTCGCCTTGTGCATCTTCACCGCTTGAAACAGCTCTTAATGTATAATCTTCCAAACTTACCGTAATTCCCGTAATTTTATCTATTGCTTTATATGCAGCATCTACAGGGCCTGAACCGCATGCAGCTTCCTGTATAACTTCTTTTTTGTTTTTTATTGTTTTTACAAGTCTTAATGTCGCAGTAGGAATTACACCGACACCAGAAGTTACATTTACATAATCTACAGTATATACTTCTTTAACTCCTGAAACAGACTGTTCAACCAATGAATTGATATCATCATCAAAAACACATTTTTTCTTATCTGCCAAAAGTTTGAATTTCGTAAACAATTGTTCCATTACATCGTTCGGTAATTTATATCCCAAATCTTTTAATCTCTTAAAGAAAGCATGTCTGCCGGAATGTTTTCCCAATACCAATAAACTTTCCGGAACACCTACATCTTGCGGAGACATAATTTCGTAAGTTCTTTTATCTTTTAACATACCATCTTGATGAATACCCGATTCATGAGCAAAAGCATTTATACCTACAATTGCTTTATTCGGTTGAACTGTTATTCCTGTTAAATTTGAAACCAATTTACTTGATTTATATATTTCTTTGGTTTTAATGTTATAACTTACCGGATAAAACATAGGTTTTGTTTTTATTGCCATTACAATTTCTTCTATTGCAGCATTTCCTGCTCGTTCACCAATACCATTAACGGTACATTCTATTTGTCTTGCACCATTTTCTATTGCTGCAAGAGAATTTGCAACTCCCAAGCCTAAATCGTTATGACAATGAACGCTTATAACGGCTTTATCTATATTTTTTACTCTCTGTTTTATTGTTGCTATTAATTTACCGAATTCGGATGGTATTGCATAACCTACCGTATCGGGGATATTAACCGTTGTTGCCCCGGCTGCAATAACAGCCTCTACTATTTCACACAAATAATCTACATCACTTCTGCTTGCATCTTCAGCAGAAAATTCAACATCATCACAAAAACTTTTTGCAAGCTTTACCGCACTGACAGCCATATCAAAAACCTGTTGCCTTGTTTTTTGTAACTTTTTTTCTATATGTAAATCAGACGTTGCAATAAATGTATGAATTCTCGGTTTTTTTGAATATTTTATTGCGTTCCAACAAGTTGTAATATCCTTTGTATTTGCTCTTGAAAGTCCGCAAATAACCGGACCTTTAACCTGTTGTGCAATAGATTTTACCGACTCAAAATCCCCCTGACTTGATACAGGAAAACCGGCTTCTATAATATCTACATTCATAGCTGCAAGCTGTTGTGCAACCAATAACTTTTCTTGAAAAGTTAAACTCGCTCCAGGAGATTGTTCTCCGTCTCTTAATGTTGTATCAAAAAAAACTACAGTATCTTTTTTATTTTTCTTTACCATTTTTATTTCCTTTGATTATTTATTATTTTTTATTAATTCGTTTTGTTATACAAACAAATAAATAATCAGCTTTGTAATCGCCAATTTCCTAAAAAACCTATATGTAATATTTTTAACATCATTTTATTTATTTTCATTTTTTTTTTCTTTCTTTAATTTCGACAACGCTTTTCTTATTTTATGACCTCTGACAAGTAATACAACAAAACCCGACAAGACATAAAGCAAAAATATTATAAAAATAGTATTTTGAGGATAAGCACAAATAAGAGCTATAAAAACAACTGCCAAGAAAAATACCTGTATAGATTTTGGTCTTGTCCATTTAATATGTTTAAATGCCCCGTAAGGAACCGTAGATACCATTAAAAAAGCAAGTAATAACATAATGACAGGCATAGCATTAAAGAAAAACGGCATCTTTTTCATTAGTAACGGAATTGTTTTAAAATTTAAAACAGTTCCATCAAATATTTCATAACTTAAAACAAAAGATGCTATTAAACCTGCAGATGCAGGAGTAGGAAGGCCGGAAAAAGTATCACTTTTAGGTTTACTTTTATCTTGCGGTTCCATTGCTTTTACATTAAACTTTGCAAGCCTTGTAGCACTTGCTATAACAAAAATAACGGCAATGGCTATACCTGCATTTGCCATTGTATTTAAAACTAACTGATACATTAAAATTGCGGGAGCAACACCGAAAGAAACCAAATCGCACAAAGAATCAAATTCCATACCGAACTTACTCATTGTTTTGGTAAGTCTTGCAACTCTGCCATCCGACATATCAAATAAAATGGCAAGTATTATAAACCATGCCGATGCATTAAAATTTCCGTTTATTGCACATATAACGGAAATAAACCCTGATGCCAAATTCCCTGCCGTAAACATACTCGGCAAAACATATAAACCTTTTCTTAAAGAAGGCATTTTTTACTCCAATTTATAATTTATAATGTATAATTTATAATAAATGTATTTTTCGCAAAGCGAAAAATTTAACTGTTTATCAAAAATGCTTTGCATTTTTACCGACATTATACATTTTACATTCTACATTTTACATTGAAAATTTTGTAGCAATTTTATTTTATGACTGCAAATATACTAAGACCTGATGTTACTTTGTCTCCGACTTTGACACGAACATCATAGCCTTTAGGCATTATTAAATCCACTTGGGAACTAAATTTAATAACACCTATTTTGTCACCTTGTTTTACAACATCACCGGGTTTTACCCAAGCTACACATCTTCTTGCAAGAATACCTGCAATTTGTTTTATAATAAATGTCCCATTTTCATTTTCTATCGTTATAACATTTTGCTCATTTTCAATATAAGCTTCGGGCAAATGAGCCTTTAAAAATTTACCCGGTTTATGTTCAACGGATTTTACCGTTCCGGAAATTGAGGCTCTTTGCAAATGAACATTAAACACGGACATAAAAACCCTTACTTCCGTTTGTCCGTTTTCATTTTCTATAACATCCATAACTGTTCCGTTACATGGTGATAAAATGAAATTTTTATCTTCATTAATGGTTAAATCCGGATCTCTAAAAAAGAAAAAGCAGAATATTGCCAAAATGTAACAAATTATTGACAACGGTGCGAAAAACAAATTAAAAATTAAACCTGCTATAATAAAACCGAAAATAAAAGGATAACCTTCTTTAACTATTTTCATAAAAACCCCTCAATTTTCTATTAAAATAACAACTATTTATTTTATCAAATTGGACAACAATATTCAAATTTGTATTATATTTTTATTTCTTGGAAATTTTGGCAAATAAAAGCCCTATTTCAAACAAAAGATATGTAGGTATAAATAACAGAAGTTGTGAAATCATATCGGGCGGTGTAAGCAATGCTGCAAAAAAAAGCAGTATTACTATCACATAAGGTCTTTTATTTATTAAAATTTCAATTGATATTATACCGAATTTAACTAAAAAATAAATTGCTATAGGAAATTGGAACATCAGTCCGAAAGCAAGCATTAGCCATCCGCAAAGGCACAAAAAATTACTTATTCCCAACATCGGTTGAATTTTATCTGTTGCAAAACTCATTGAAAATTTAATTATTAACGGTAAAACGAAAGCAACACACATTGCAGCACCCAAAACAAAAAGGAAAGTTGAGCAAAATACTGCCATCTTTAAAAACTTCTTTTCCTTTTCATACAACGCCGGAAGCAAAAATTTCCATATTTTATAAATAATAAAAGGGAACCCAATAACAAAAGCTATTACAAAACCTATTTTTAAATTTACAAGAAAAACTTCCATCGGAGAGAAAAAATTCAATGTAAAAGGTTGATTAAAGGAACTACGATTTACAAGCCAATCTATACAATAAGGAGCAAGAAAATATCCCAAAGGGAATAATATAATTAAGCAAATAATAACGGAAAGTATTGTTTTTCTTAACTCGGCTAAATGATAAGTTAATTTTTCTTGTTCTATATCTGCCATTTATATTACTTATCTGATTTTTCTTCGGCTTTTATATCCACGGCTTGTTGTTTATTTGCTGTATCTGTTGTTTCGGAATCAGCATTTATAATTTCTTCCGATTCTTTTTTTATCATTTCTTTTGCCTTTTTATATTCGTGTGAAGCCCTTGCAATAGATTTTACAAGTTCAGGTATTCTTTTCGCGCCGAACAACAAAAGTATTGCTATAAAAATTAAAAGTATTTCAGTAAATCCCAAAGACATACAAAACCTCCTAAAAACAATTTACAACTTCACATATAATTATCCGTAAAAATTATAGCAAATATTTATTGAATAATAAAAAACAAAACAAATAAAAAACATTGCCTTTTAACCGTTTAATAATCTATAATAAAACCATGGATTTTATAAACTCATCAAACACAAAATACTATTTCTACATAATGGTAATTGAATTGTTTCTTCTTTCCGTTATTTATTGGCTATTTTTTAATTTTTCTTTCAATTCCGTTGCCGTGTATATAACATCCGTTACGTTTTATGTAACAGGATATGTTTTATGGAAAAATATTTTACAAAGAAAAGAACATCTGCTGTTTAATCCGTTAGAACATTACTTAATTATAAACGTTATTACTTTACTTATGATATTATTGATTAATTCTTTTTTTAGTAAAGATTTGACACCTATGATACAGATATATTTACTGCTAATTATTATATTTGCTTGTTATTATATCTTCAGACTAAAAAAACAAAAGAAATCAACGGTTAGAATTCCGGAAATTTCGTCTTATACAAAAAGTTTAATAATTATGAATGTACTGTTTCTTTTATTTGATTTAATCGTATATATATGTGATAAATTACAAATACAACTTGTTTTATACATTCCTATATTGTTTGCCGTTTTTACATTTTTATTATCAATTTACAAAAAACAACTTGCGTTCAAATCCGTCATGTCATTTTTGTTATTCTTCAATGTGTATATAATTTCAAGTTTAATGTTGGTATTAAATTATATTCATACCAACTTATTTACATTTTTAATAATTTTACACTCTATACTATTTTTTGCAACCGTATGTTTATTTAAAATAAATTCAATAGAAACTGATGATAAAGATTTTTATTATAACAACAATTTATTCGGACTTTTGTTTTCAAATATAATTGTAATTTTTATATCTTTGAATAATATTCTATCTTTTGTGATGCCGCAAATATTTGCAAGTTATCTTTACTTTTGTATTTTAGTGATAATAACATACTTAGCTTATTGTATTTATAAAATGTTCGCAAAAATATAATAAACTTAGTATTTGATGAAATCAAAAATTATTTTAAAAAATCCGCTAACGGTTAGAAAATATGACGGTTGTAAATAACAGGAAACCAAACAGTTTTTGCAATATTTTGCTTGTTGTGTAGTAATATCAAGTTCTTTTTTTGTTTTTAAAGAATTTTTTATATCAAATCTTGAATTAATTTTCATTGTTTTTAATCTGATAAATTCACACGGATATTCCAATTCACCTTTATGATTAATGACTAATATATTTTTCCCTGCCTTACAAAATTCTTTACCTTTTGAAGTATATTTATTTTTAATATATTTAATATTGTCGTCAAAAGCATTAATATTATTATATATTTCTTTAATTTGAAACAATTGTTTATTAAACAAGTTAATATCCGGTAACAAATATTTCATTTGATTATTATCTTCATTATTAGGAGAAATAAGTTCCATAGGACCTGTCATAATATTTACATTTGGAAACGAGTTATTTATAAACTTAAAAATATCAAACATTTCAATTATATTATTTTTATCTATTATTACATTTATTTGTATCGGAATTTTTGATTTTAATGCTAATTTTATTCCATTACAAATATCTTCAAAGACTTCCTTTGTTGAACCTGTTATACTTTCAAAATTTTTAACGGATTGTATTGAGAAGTGAATATTATCCACGTATTTACTGATTTTATCAAATTTTTGTTTAAACAAACTTCCGTTCGTTCCAAGAAGCACATACATATTCTTCTTCTTAGCATATTTTAAAATATCTTCTATATCGTCGCGAATTAAAGGTTCCCCTCCGGTAACATACAAAAAAGAAACACCTACATATGCTAATGCATCTATAATTTTTAAAGCTTGCTCCGTTGTCATATCTTCATCAATATTTGTTCTTCTATGGATATGACAAAACTCACATCTAAAACTACATTTAGATGTGAGTTCCAATCTGCAAAACATAGGATAATCTTTTATCATTGACATACAAGTTGTTTTTATTAAATTTAATGTTGTTAATGAAAAAAGATTTCTCATTTATTCTTATAGAATATTTTTTGCCACAAGCATTTCCGCAATTTCTACTGCATTAAGTGCAGCACCTTTTAACAAATTATCCGATACTACCCAAAATGTTAAACCGTTATTTATTGAAATATCTTTTCTTATTCTACCTACAAAAGTTTTTTGTTGATTTTGTGCAAATAACGGCATAGGATATTTTTGTTCTGCCGGATTATCTATAACTTCTACACCTTTTGCATTAGATAAAAGTTCTCTTGCTTTTTGCGGTGTAATTTCTTTTTCCGTCTCAATCCATACGGATTCGCTGTGTGCTCTTAAAACAGGAACTCTAACACAGGTTGCGCTTACTTTTATACCTCTGTCACCCATAATTTTCATTGTTTCGTTTGTCATCTTCATTTCTTCTTTCGTATATCCGTTTTCTTCAAATACATCTATATGAGGAATTAAATTAAATGCTATTTGATAAGGGAACTTTTCCAAAGGCGGAATTTGTTCACCTTTACCGAGAGCTTTTGTTTGGTTTTCCAAATCGTGAATACCTTTTGAACCGGCACCTGAAACTGCCTGATAGGTAGAAACTATTACTCTTTTAATTTTTGCATAATCGTGCAAAGGTTTTAATGCAACAACCATTTGAATTGTCGAGCAGTTAGGATTAGCAATAATTTTTTTATCTTTACTTAAATCGTTAGGATTAACTTCCGGAACAACTAACGGACAATTATCATCCATTCTCCAAGCACTTGAATTATCTACGACAAAACAACCTTCTTTTGCAAATGAAGGAGCAAACTCTTTAGATGTTCCCCCGCCTGCACTAAACAAAGCCAAATCCAAACCTTTACCGCTATCGTGTGTTAAAAGTTCAACTGGAATATCTTGCCCTTTAAATTTTAATTTTTTCCCTACACTTCTTTGTGACGCCAAAAGTTTTATCGACTCAACGGGGAAATTTCTGTTTTCCAACATTTTTATCATTTCGTTACCGACTACGCCGGTAGCACCTACAACCGCAACTTCATACTTCTTCATAATATTTACACTCCTATTTATATGCGACCGCAAATTTTGGACTTTAGTTTTGTAGTTTCAAAACTTATGTACCTATTCGCTTTGCTATTTTTTCAGTACACCGCATTTTGAAACTACTTCACTTCGTCTCAAACTTAACGGTCTTAGAAATCTCTTCGCGATTTATTGTATTTTTGCTCCGCAAAAATTTATATATATTTTTTCTCTCTTATTTAAAAGATTTTAGGCGAGCCAAAGCATTTTTAGAATAAAATTTGCTCTTTGCGGTAAATGAATTTTAAAAATACAAAGGCGTAGCCAAAATATTAAAATCACTATAAATTATTTGCTATAAGGTCACCGACTTCGGTCGTTCCCATTCCCATTTTCCCTGCAGCCAACGACTTTATTTTCCCGCTTGCAAGAGATTTTGCAATTGAATTTTCTATCATTTTAGCTTCTTTTTCAAGTCCTAATGTTTCAAGCATCATAGCACCTGCAGAAATTGCAGCCAACGGATTAATAACATTTTGCCCCGTATATTTAGGTGCCGAGCCACCCATAGGTTCAAACATAGATACACCTTCGGGGTTAATATTTCCACCTGCAGAAATTCCTATACCACCTTGAATCATTGCTGCCAAATCGGTAATTATATCTCCGAATAAATTGTCGGTAACTATAACATCAAACCATTCAGGATTTTTTATCATCCACATACATACAGCATCAACATTTACATAATTCAATTCTATATCGGGATAACTTTTTGCACCCATTGCTCTGAAAGCTCTTTCCCACAAATTAGATGCAAATGTTAAAACATTTGTTTTTCCGCATAATGTAAGTTTGTTATTTTTATTTCTTTTTTTCGTTAATTCAAAAGCATATTTTAAGCATCTGTCAACACCGAACCTTGTGTTAATAGATTCCTGTGTTGCAACTTCATAAGGAGTATCTTTTTTTAAGAATCCGCCCGCACCCAAATAAAGACCTTCGGTATTTTCTCTAACTACAACAAAATCTATATCTTCAGGTTTTTTATTTTTTAAAGGGCAATCAACACCTTCATAAAGTTTTACCGGTCTTAAATTTATATATTGGTCAAGTTCAAATCTTAACCTTAACAAAATTCCTTTTTCAAGTATTCCCGGTTTTACATCAGGGTGACCTATCGCACCGAGATACATTGCATCAAATTTTGTAAATTCTTCAACACAACTGTCGGGCAAAATTTCACCTGTTTTTTTATATCTTTCTCCACCTAAATCAAAACTTGTAAATTCAAATTTTGCACCTGTTTTTGCAGCAACTGCATTTATAACTTTTACACCTTCGTTTATTACTTCAGGACCTGTTCCATCGCCGGGAATAAGTGCGATTTTATAAGTTTTAGACATTTCTATTTTCCCCCTTTAATATAGGAAAGCAAACCGCCGGCTTTTATTAATTTTTGCATAAATTCCGGAAAAGGTTGTGCTTTATATGTTTGTTTTTTTGTTATATTCTTTATTTCGCCTTTTGCCAAATTTATTTCTAATTTGTCACCTTTATCAATATTATCAACAGCCTCATCAGATTCTATAATAGGAAGTCCGATATTTATACAATTTCTAAAAAATATTCTCGCAAACGATTTTGCAATAACACAAGAAACGCCCGCACCTTTTATTGATATCGGAGCATGTTCTCTGGAAGATCCGCAACCGAAATTTTTATCGGCAACTATAATATCGCCCGGTTTAACATTTTCAGCAAATTTATCGTCTATATCTTTCATACAAAACTTTGCAAGTTCTTTAGGATCTGATGTGGTTAAATATCTTGCGGGAATAATTTCATCGGTATTAACATTTGCACCATATTTAAAAACTTTACCTTTTAATATCATATTTGCCATAATAAACCTCATAAAATTATATTTAAATTTGAAATAAATTCTATAACATTTATAATGTTTTTTCAATAAAAAACGTATTAGTTATTTCTTTATTTTATTTTTTTTTATAATTTAGTAAAATTTTGGTTAAATTTAGAATCTGTTATATAATTTAAGAGGAAATAAAATGTACATTTCAAAAAGAGCAAGTTCAATAAAACCATCTCCTACTTTAGCAATATCCGCTAAAGCAAAAAAATTAAAAAGTGAAGGTGTGGATATTATAAATTTCGGTATAGGTGAACCGGATTTTGATACACCTCAAAACATAAAAAAAGCAGCAATCGATGCCATAAATAACGGATTTACAAAATATTGTCCTGTAGCAGGAACTCTTGATTTGAAAAAAGCTATAATTTCAAAACTTAAAAACGAAAACAACTTGGAATACTTGCCTGAAGAAATAATAGTTTCTTGCGGTGCAAAACATTCTTTATACAATATATTTCAAGCAATTTTTAATCCCGGAGATGAAGTAATAATTCCTTCTCCGTATTGGGTATCTTATCCTGATATGGCAATATTGGCAGGAGCATTACCCGTTATAGTAAGCACAGATGATAAAACGAATTTTAAAGTAACGGCTAAACAAATAGAACACGTAATTACACCAAAAACAAAAGCTCTCGTTTTAAATTCACCTTCAAATCCTACAGGCAACACTTATACATTCGATGAATTAAAAGAAATTGCCGATGTTTGTTTGGAACATAATTTGTTGATAATATCGGACGAAATTTACGAAAAACTTGTTTATGACAATTTCAAATTTTATTCGATAGCACAAGTAAGTAAAGATGTTCAAAAACAAACATTGGTTGTAAACGGAGTTTCAAAGGCTTTCGCAATGACAGGTTGGAGAATAGGTTATTGTGCCGGACCTAAAGAAATTATATCTGCAATGACAAAAATACAAAGTCAATCAACTTCAAATCCCACATCTATTTCTTTAAAAGCAACAACTGAAGCATTAAACGGACCGAAAGAAGAAATGGAAAAAATGAGACAAGAATTCGAGAAAAGAAGAAATTATATAGTAGAAAAATTAAATTCAATAAACGGTATAAAATGTGTAAAACCCAACGGTGCATTTTATGTATTTCCTAACATTTCCGGTTTATTGGGTAAGAAATACAAAAATAAAGCAATAAATACCGACATAGAACTATGTGAATATCTGCTTGATAATGCAAAAATAGCAGTTGTTCCCGGAAGTGCTTTCGGGTTACCGGGATATATAAGGCTTTCTTATGCAACATCTATGGAAAATATAATTAAAGGTATAGCCAGATTGGCAAAAGCTGTTCAATAAGAAATGGAACATAATCTCGACTTAATATTAACTCTAACATCCGGTTTAACGGTTGCTTTAATACTGGGATATATTGCTCAAAAAATAAAATTATCTCCTCTTGTAGGATATTTAATAGCCGGAATATTGGTAAGTCCGCATTCACCGGGATTTGTTGCCGATATGAGTATATCTCAACAATGTGCAGAGATAGGTATTGTTCTTTTAATGTTCGGTGTAGGAATGCATTTCAAATTATCGGATTTAATTGCCGTTAAAAATGTGGTCGTTATCGGTGCACTATCTCAAATTGCAATAACATCAACAATAACAACAATAATTATTAAAACTTTTTTAGGATGGCATTTGATATCCGGAATTATGCTCGGACTTTGCATTGCAGTTGCAAGTACCGTTGTTGTAACAAGAGTACTGTCCGATAACAAATTACTGCATACCAATATAGGACATACGGCTATAGGATGGTTAATAATAGAAGATTTATTTACTATTTTGATATTGGTGCTTTTACCGGCTTTCTTAGGAAACACATCTTCAAATCACAACATATTTCTTACATTTGCAATAACAATTGTAAAACTTTTAGTTTTAATTGCATTTGCTTTAGTTGTGGGCAGAAAAGTAATTCCTTTTCTCTTTGAACATATAGCACGAACAGGGAACAGAGAACTTTTTATATTGTCGGTTCTTGCTATTGCATTAGGTATATCAATTTGTGCCGCAAAATTTTTCGGTGCCTCTATGGCTTTGGGAGCATTTTTAGCAGGAATGGTTGTAGGACAATCGGATTTCAGTGCAAGAGCAACATCCGAGGCTCTTCCGATAAGCGATATTTTTGCCGTTCTATTTTTTGTATCCGTTGGAATGCTTTTTGATTTTTCATCTTTAAAATCTTCCTGGATTTTAATGGTTATACTTTTAACCATTGTTATTTTCGTAAAGCCAATAGTTGCAACTTTTCTTATTAAAATTTTAAAACAACCTATTAAAAAATCTGCAGGTGTCGGCTTTGCTTTAGGGCAAATAGGAGAATTTTCATTTATTTTATCATCTCTTGCCGTACATTACGGAATAATGTCTCACGATGCATATAATGCAATAATTTTTGTGTCTATTGTCACAATAACTTTAAATACGATAATTTATCGTTGGGTAGAACCGGCAATAAAACGTTTGCAAAAAAAAGGCTATTTCAAAGCTGATTACAAAATAAGTGATGAAATAGAACAGGAAACTAAAGATTTAAGACATGTTATAGTTGTAGGCTACGGACCTGTAGGGAAAATAATATCTAACATATTACTACAAAAACAAATAAACGTAACAATTATTGAGATGAATATAGATACGGTAAAGAATATAAAAGCTAAAAAAATAAAAGAACTCAGAGTAATTTACGGAGATGCTTCCCAACGAGAAATTTTAACATCTTCCGCCATACAAACCTCAGAAGCTTTAATTATATCAACTCCTTTTGCTCCGGCACAGGAAATTACGGAAATTGCAAAATCACTAAATTCAAGAATAAAGATACTGGTTCACACAACTTATTCTCAAAATGCAAAAAAATTAAGAAAAGACAATTCTGATTTAATAGTTCGTTCAGGAGAAGGTTCTGTTGCTCTTGCACTTGCCAAAGAAGTTTTCACAATTTATGATTCGACAAATTTTGAACAGGAAATAGATAAAATTTATAAGGAACTACTGTAAAATTTTGCGAAACAATTTTTGGTTGAGAGTTGAGAGCTGAGAGCTTAGAGTTTAACGACAACAACGACAAAACAATAATTAGTAATTAGAAATTAGCAATTAATAATAAAAAGAGCAGAGAATTTTCTCTGCTCTTTTTATCGTGACAATATGTAAGTTTAAATTACTTTTTTCTCATCAATGCTTGAACCTTAGTCGGTAAACCGAATAAATTTATAAAGCCTTCTGCATCTTTTTGGTTGTAAATTTCATCTTTATCAAATGTTGCAAGCTCTTCCCAATACAAAGGTTGTTTTGCTTTTCTTGATACTACTGTCATGTTCCCTTTATAAAGTTTTACCGTTACGGAACCCGTAACATATTTTTGTGTTACATCTACAAATGCATCAAGAGCTTCTCTTAACGGATTAAACCATAAACCGTTATACGCAAGTTCCGCATATTTGTGAGCTATCAATTCTTTATAATGAGCTGTGTCTCTGTCTATTGTCATTGTTTCAAGTTCGTTGTGTGCGAAATACAAAAGTGTTGCTGCGGGAGCTTCATAAACTCCTCTTGATTTCATACCTACAAGTCTGTTCTCTATAATATCTATTCTTCCTATACCGTTTGCACCTGCAACGTCATTAAGTCTTTGAACCAACGAAACCGGATCAAAAGATTTACCGTTAATTGCAACAGGAACACCTTTAACAAAATCTATTTTTACATAAGTAGCTTTATTTGGTGCATCTTTTGCAGACACAGTCATTTGGAACATATCTTCATCCCATTCATTTTCCGTATCTTCCAATACTCCGCCTTCATAAGAAATATGCCACAAGTTTGCGTCGGAAGAATAAGGTTTTGCTTTTGTTACAGGAACAGGAATTCCTCTTTTTTTAGCATAATCTATTGCATCGTTTCTTGATTTTATGTCCCAAATTCTCCAAGGAGCAATTATTTTTGCCTCCGGCATTAATGCTTTAAATGCAAGTTCAAATCTTACTTGGTCGTTTCCTTTACCCGTTGCCCCGTGACATATTGCATCTGCTTTTTCTTTTCTTGCTATTTCAACAATTTTTTTTGCAATAACAGGTCTTGCAAGTGATGTTCCCAACAAATATCTGTTTTCATAAAGAGCATTTGCTTTTATTGCAGGAAATATATAATCTGTTACAAATTCTTTTTTAGCATCTATAACATAACTTTTTGTAGCACCCTTTCTTCTTGCTTTTTCTTTAAGACCCACAACTTCTTTATCTTGACCTACATTCACACAGCACGCTATAACTTCCGCA
>JAEEGL014149516.1_pt1 | contig 16542 bp, 18 predicted proteins | sample 9134231 | NCBI WGS metagenome assembly JAEEGL01 (sample SAMN16246548, study PRJNA631951) | gut metagenome | biome: gut microbiome; feature: rumen; material: fiber-attached | host: Bos | place: Iran: Karaj | collected 2018-10
CTCGAAATCTGCCAGAACGCCGAGCACCGCAACTGGACTGCCGAAGAGGTCGACAAGAACCTCCACACCATCATGAACAACATCTATGACATGTGCGTCGAGCACGGCAAGGAGAAAGACGGTACCATCAACTACGTGAAGGGTGCCAACATCGCCGGCTTCATGCGCGTTGCCAAAGCCATGGTTGCTCAGGGTATCATCTAATCTTGAATTAGGTAACACCTACATACGGAAGGCCGCTCATTCGAGCGGCCTTCTTGTTTCCGCACAATATTCCGGCCATTCCCGCGTTATACAGGCATGTTGGGATTGGTCATAAGCACACGTGAGCGCGTCTTTGGGCTCGATTTGCTCAGGGCGGTGGCCATCGTGTGCGTGGTGCACGGACATGGCAAGCATTTCCTCTATGGCACCCGCATGGAGTGGCTGGCGCAGTTGCCGCTGCCCCACGGGGTGGACCTCTTCTTTGTGTTGAGCGGATTCCTGATAGGTCTGTCGGTGATGAAGATGCTGGAGAGACCACGTTTCGGGACACAGACATGGCGCTTCTACGGCAAGACAGCGCTCCGCATACTGCCCAACTACTATGCAATGCTGCTGGTCAACCTGCTGCTGGTGTACTGGGGCGTGGTGAACGGCGACTTGGGGGCCAAGCCGCTGTACCGCTTCGCCACGCTGACGCAGAATGTGACCTCGCCGTTCGTCGACTTCTACTGGGAGTCGTGGTCGGTGCCCATCCAGTGGTGGTTCTATATCGTCTTCCCGTTGGCGGCCTTCCTGTTGAGCCGTGTGGCGAAGCGATGGGCGTTGCCACTGACCGTGCTGCTGGCCCTGGTGGGATCGGCGGCCTATCGCCTTTCGATGCTGCCCGAGGTGACGGATGCCTTCCACTACGACATCGCCATCCGCAAGACACTGGCCGCGCGGACTGACAGCATCTATGTGGGCGTGCTGGCGGCGTGGCTTTGCCGCGAATGTCCCGTTTTCTGGCAGCGTTGCCGCTGGTGGATGCTCGGGGCCGGACTGCTGCTTTTCGCGGCGGTGAAAGCCGTGGGCGCCCCTGCTTCCGGCTTCTACGCCGTGGTGGTGCTTCCGATATTGGTGCCGCTTGCGGTGGGCATGACCCTGCCAGCCCTCGACGCGTGGCGTACGGCCCGCGGAAAGGTGGCACAGGGTGTCATGGCGTTGAGCATCCTCTCCTACGCCATGTTCATGGTCAACCTTATCATGGCCGAGCTTGTGGACTGCCGTATGGCCGACTTCGCCGCCGCCCACGGGGCGGCGGCCTACATCCTTTTCTGGGCCATGGTGGTGGCAGGCACGGCGGTGCTCTACTATGCCGTGGAGAGGCCAGCCATGCTGGTGAGACAGAAGCTCAAGAGTCGAGAGTCGAGAATTAACAGTTAAGAATATGAAGCATATTGTGATTGTCAATGGACCCAACCTGAACCTCACGGGACGCAGAGAGCCGGAGGTGTATGGCAGCACCACGATGGAGGAGTATCTCGAGGATCTGCGGACGCGGTTCCCCGAGGTGAAGATCGACTACTACCAGAGCAATGTGGAAGGTGAACTTGTCGACGAGATACAGCGTGCAGGCTTCGCGTCGGACGGCCTCATCGTGAACCTCGGCGGCTACAGCCACACCAGCGTGGCGCTGCGCGACGCGCTGCTGGCGGTGCCTGCCCCGAAAGTGGAGGTGCACCTGAGCAATATCTTCGCCCGCGAAGAGTATCGCCACCACTCGCTCATCACCAGCGCCTGCCGCGGAATGGTCTGCGGCCTTGGCCTGCAGGGCTACGAACTGGCACTGCGGGCGCTGGTCTAAAACTGTCCCAATCAGACTTTGTTTTTTCAATCAGAACTATCAGAACAGTCAGATTTTTTTTAGTTCTTTTCGTTCTGATTGATATTAATTTATATCATTATTCTTTTTGTTTTTTAGTTTTGATTGAATAAAAAGTTTCTGGCAGAGTGTAAGATTTTATCCATTTCTACGACTACAAGGTATGAAACGCGATGAAACAACCCAGTTCAAACTCGATTATCTGCCCTTGCAGCCAGCCATGCAGCGCATGGCCGAGCACCTGCTGGGCAGCGAGGAGGACGCCGCCGATGTGGTGCAGGATTGTTTCGTCACCCTCTGGGAGGAGCGCGAAAAGCTGCGTCATGTCGTGAACCGCGAGGCTTGGTGCATCATGCTCGTCAAGCGCCGCTGTGTGGACCTGTTGCGCAAGCGCAAGCCCACGGTCGAAATTGACGAGCGCACGATGGCTTTGGCTGAGAAACAGTCACATGAAGATGAGGAGAGAATGCGGCTGGCAATGCAGATGGTCGACCGGTTGCCCGAACGGCAGGCACAGGCCGTCAAGTTGAAGCATTTCGACTATGCCGACACCGACCGTATCGCCGAGACAATGCACATCACCTCCGGCAACGTCTACACCCTCCTCTCGCGGGCATATAATTCACTGAAACAAATGATTTTGGAATATGAAAACCGAGAGATATAACGTGGAAGACCTCCTGGCCGAGGTGGAGCATGCCGGCCGCGACGCACGCCGCCAGCAGGAGCTGGGCGCGATGATCGACAGCATGGCTGGTGCCACTAGGCATGGCTTCTGGTGGTGGAGTACCCGGGTGGTCGCAGCAGCTTGCGTGCTTTTCTTCATCGGCACTGCCGTGCGAGTTTGGTTTATCCCTACGGGGAATAGCACAACGGTGGTGGCTGAGGCAGGAGTGGCCAGCGAGCAGTGGCCGGTGGCCAGCATGGACAGTACCGTCGCCACACCGGCCAAGCCTGCCGTGCCGCGCCGCACACATCATAAGGCCATAACACACCCCGCCGCCATTGGCGGCACCCCACTCCAAGAGGGGACGGCTGACACAGCAGCAGAAGAGGTGCTGCCCGTAGTGGAAGAACTGCTTGCCGAAGAGGTGGAATCCAAGGAAGAACCTGTACAGGAGGTGGAAAAGTTCGCGGTGGAGGAGATAACCGCCCCTGTTGTGTCGGTGGCATATGCCGAACCGCAACCACGACCCCAGGAGCCGGCACGCCGCCGCAATATCCTAAGCGGTCTTTTCCGCCAACCCGAAGCCGACGAGATGACCGGTACCGTTTTAGCCTTCCGTATATTATAGAATAAAAACATTAGAAATATGAAACGCCTTATAATCATCACGATTGCCCTCGGCATGGCCTTCGCCGCCAACGCACAGGCCGACAGCACCTGCGCCGACACTGCCAACCGCCACGCAATTAGAATCGACCTTGGCCTCTCGGCCAGCGCCACCATGTACGGCGACGGCAACGATTTGTCGCCCTACTACAGCAAGTACGGCTTCGGCCTCCACTTGCCGCTCATGGCGCACTACGACCTATCGCCCAACTGGACCCTCGCCGCAGGACTGCAGTACGACTTCATCTGGTCGCCACTCTACTACCGCGTCGAGTCCACCGCCGACGGCAACGGCATCGACTTCCCCTCCGCACCGATTCAGGGCACCCAGCATGGGCACGCCTTCCACGGCTATATCGGCATGCCGTTCAAAATAACATGGTCGCCCTACGCCAAGTACCCGAATGACCTCTGGCTGGCCTTCGACGTGCATCCGGCCTACGCCGTAACGCGTTATTTCTCGTTGACCAACACCTACATCAACCGCAACAGTGCTCCCGGCGACAAGGAAGTAATCCGCGGCACAAGCCTCATGCCTTGGAAACTTGAGGTCGGTCTCACCTTGGGCACCTCGCGAGCAGGCCTGATTCACGGATTGCGCTTCTTCGGCAACCTACTGCCCACCTACAAGGACGCCGTAACCGGCGAGAAGATACACACCGTGGGTATGTCGATTTTCCTATAATGGTCAAGTAAACAGTAGTTAAGCAGTTAAGACAATTACAACATATTACTATGAAAAAGATAAACAAACCTCTGGCCTGTGCCGCATTGATATTCGGTGCCATCACCTTCTTCAACGCCACGGTGCAGGCGCAGGACACAAACATCCTCATCTCTACCACCGGTCCCAATGTACTTGGGCAGAGCCACATACAATGGAACAGCAGTCTAGAGTACTACCACTATGGCCTAAACGGTGCCAACCTGCATTTCAACAGCCACAGCATCGGCATCGCCACGGGCCTGCGTTTGGGCATAGGCAACCGTGCCGAGCTGACCCTCGACCTGGCCGGTGCCTATTCCACTTTCGACACCACCATATTCCACAATACCACAGGATTCAGCCCCGCCGTGGGTGCCAAGCTGCTGCTCTTCGAAGGCCGTGGACTGCTGCCAAAGACAAGCTTCTTTACAAATGTGGCAGCGCCCGTGCAACAAAACGCATATAACAGCAAGTGGAACGCCCTGGTGCAACCCGAAATAGGCCTGCAGTTCCGCAATCGCCTCGGCAAGTGGTTCCTGCTCGACTACTCGCTGGGCTACGCATGGAATCGCTACTCGGTTGAGGAGGTAGACTTCACCAACCAGGTGCAGTATTCAATCCAGCTGCGCTGGATGCACTCCGACCGCCAGATGACCAGCATCGGCATAAGCAACCGCAACATCATCCGCAACCACACCGTCGACCTTGAGACCCGCCGTCTGCTTACCGACGACCTGCAGCTCACCGTCGCCGCAAGTTTCACTGCCGGATATGGCTTGGGCATAGGCTTTTCCGACCATGTCCACGGCCTTGTCGGCCTCAGCTGGATGATAAAATAAAACTACCGCTTACTCTTTATCGGAAAACGGCGGCCGTAGCTCCACTCGATAAACTCGGCCTTCATGTATTGCGCATGAATGGCTACGCCGGCGACGTTGTTGCCCCAGTTGTAGTATGCCCCGAGGCGCTCGTAGATGGGCATGTCGACACGCGTCGAGGTTAGAATTGCCGCACCGATGCCGCCGGCAATGCTTATCGGTCCCCAACGGCCTTCGAGGTTCCACATGGCACTGACATAAACCGGCACGGGATAGGTGTCGTGATACCAATCCATCTGCTCCAAATGGCTGCCGTTGTACCACAGGTCGATAGTGGCTCCGGTGGATATCAGGGGATTGAGATAGTAGCGATAGTTGAGCGAGAGGTCGTAGTCGAAATAAAGCCCCTTCTGTGCACTGTGGCGCGAGCGGGAGAAACCTATCGATGCCATAAAGCCCACTTCGTGGCGGTCGAAGAAAGGAGTGGCGACAATCTGCGAGCGCGGGTCTTCTGTCCGGTAGCTAGCAATATCGCCCAGCTTCACCGCCAGTCCGGCCTGTAGGAAATCAAGACCTTTGTTGGGATTCACCAGGAAGCCGTTGCTCGAATGGAGGAACGAGGCCGAAAGCATCAACCAGTCGGTGATGTTATACACAAAGCCGAAATCGAACAGGCAGCATACCAGCGTGCTGATAAAGATATTCTCCGGATCGTGGGTAAGCCATCGGGGCTTGGTATATGCCGAGAGGCCCGCCGCTATATTGTAATCGAGCCGACCCCAGAGTGGAGCCTTTATCACTCCAACCAATCCAAATCGGTGGCCTGCGATGTTTTCCGGCATCCAGCCGAACGAACCGCGCAGGGCGAACGTGGGATAGCGGCGGTAGAGCTGCCAATAGCTGTTGCCTGTCATGTGATTGGCCCATGCCACATCTATTCCGTTCGACCAGGTGGCATACTGCGACAGCGACGGGTCGTGGGGCATCGACCAGCCTCCGTTAAGTCCCACTTCCCAGTGGGACTTCTGTGCCACCGCTGCGGTGGTCAACAAAAGCAAGACTATCAGCAGCGACCGTTTCACTCGTGGGCGGTCATTTCAAGGTATTCGGCCTCGGAGATTATCTTCACTCCCAGTTTCTCGGCTTTCTTAAGTTTCTCCGGCCCCATCTTCTCGCCAGCCACCAGATAGGTGGTCTTGCTGCTTATCGAGCTGCTCACCTTGCCTCCGTGGCTTTCTATGTCTGCCTTTATCTCGTCGCGCGAGAAGCGTTCGAACACGCCACTGACCACCAGCGTCATGCCCTCCAACCGGCCACTAGCCACCGACCATTGACCACTCATCTGGAGGCCAGCCGTACGAAGACGTTCGACAATTTGTCGGTGCTCTTCGTTAGCGAACCATTCTGCAACAGCATGAGCCGTAACCTCGCCAACGTCCTCCACCTGTGCCAATTCCTCCTCGGAGGCGGACATCAGAGCGTCGATATTCTTGAAGTAGCGGGCCAACTTCTTGGCTCCAACCTCGCCGACGTAACGGATACCCAAGGCGAAGAGCACACGCTCGAAGGGAACCTGCTTGGATGCTTCGAGAGCGGCAAGGAGGTTGTCTGCACCGCGGTCCTGAATTGTGGCGTCGGTACCGAGGCCCACCAGTTGTTCACGCTTGAGGTCGTAGAGGTCGGCAATATTGCGTACCAACCCGGCGGAATAAAGCAGTTCAAGACGTTCGGGACCGAGTGTGTCGATATTCATGGCCTTGCGACTGACGAAATGTTCCAGTCGGCCTATTATCTGCGGGTGGCAGCCGTCGCTATTGGGGCAATAATGGCCAGCCTCTCCTTCGGCGCGCACCAGCGGGGTGCCGCATTCGGGGCAGCGGGTTATATACTGTATGGGCATAGCTCCCACCTTGCGCTGCTCCATATCCACACCGACTACCTTGGGGATAATCTCGCCGCCCTTCTCAATGAGCAGATGGTCGTCGCAGCAGATGCCTATCTTCTCGATAAAGTCGGCATTCACAAGCGTGGCCCTTTTCACCGTTGTGCCACCCAGCCATACTGGCTGCAGGTTGGCTACCGGGGTAATCACTCCGGTGCGTCCCACTTGATAGGAGATACTTTCAAGGGGTGTGGAGACGCGTTCGGCCTTAAACTTATAGGCGATAGCCCAGCGGGGCGACTTGGCGGTGAGGCCGAGTCGGTCCCAGAGGGGTGTCTGGTTCACTTTTATAACTATGCCGTCGATGCCGAACGGAAGGTCCCATCGAGCTTTGTCCCAATGGTCGATAAAAGCTTTGATTTCGTGTATGTCCCTACATTCTTGAATATAGGGCTGCACCTTGAATCCCATCTGGCGGGCCCATTCGAGGCGGCCGAAATGGGTATTGGGCAGCGTGATGCCGTCGGGTGCCATCATGAAATACATGCAGAACTGAAGCTTACGCTTGGCACATTCGGCCGAATCCTGCAACTTGAGGCTACCGCTGGCGGCGTTGCGGGGGTTTGCGAAAGGCTCGTCGCCGTCGGCCTCACGTTGGCGATTCATTGCCTCGAAGGCTTCGAATGGGTATACCACTTCGCCGCGAGCCTCGAAGTCGTCAGGAAAGTCGCCACGAAGTTGCAGGGGTATGGTAGCAATGGTTTTGGCGTTGGTGGTGATATCGTCGCCCACGGTGCCGTTGCCGCGCGTAACAGCTTGCATGAGACGCCCGTGTCGGTAGGTGAGGCCGATGGCCACACCGTCGTATTTCAATTCACAGGTATAGGAGAACTCCTCGCCGTCGAGCAAGCGGCGGGTACGGGCTTCGAACTCCTCGATTTCCTCGATGGAGTAGGTGTTGCCCAGCGAGAGCATCGGGAAGCGGTGGGTTACCTGCCTGAAAGTCTTGTTCACCTCCCCTCCTACCCTCTTGGTCGGCGAGAGCGGGTTGGCCAGTTCGGGATACTGCCGCTCGAGGTCTTGCAGCTCGCGCATCATCGCGTCGAACTCCTGGTCGCTCACCAGCGACCGGTCGTTCATATAATACTCATAGTTGAGCCTATCGAGCTCCTTCGCGAGTTCCTCCATCCTCAGCCTTACGGGCTCCGTGTCTATTGCGCTGAAAAGGTCCATGTTCCCTTGAAGTTGAGTGATACGGGGCCGGTGAGTTGCACGTTGTCGAAGGAGGTGCCGGTCGATTCGAAGTCGACGCGGAAGTCGCCGCCGCGAGTGAGGAGTCGGTGATTACCAGTAACTATGGCACAAGCGGTTACGCCGGTGCCACAAGCCCAAGTCTCGTCCTCGACACCACGCTCATAGGTGCGTACGAAAAGGCGGCCATCGGGCAGGTCTTCTATAAAATCGACATTGGTACCTTCGGGGAAGATATCGGCCATATTGCGAATACGGCGACCTTCGTCGAAGACGTCGTAGTTTTCCAAATCGACGACCCGCTGCACATAGTGTGGCGAACCGGTATCGAGGAACCAACCTCCGAGCAAAGTCCGTATTAAGTCCGTCCTAACACCGCGCATACCGAGTCGCACCAAGCCCAGATGTCCGTCCCATGCGAGTACTTCCGCATCGTGAGGTCCGTCGAATCCAAGAAAATGAAGGTGTTTGCCCAATCCCTGCATGTGGGCGAAGGCTGTGATACAGCGTCCTCCGTTGCCGCACATAGAACCAATACGACCGTCGCTGTTGTAATACACCATTTCAAAGTCGTATCCCTCGGAGGCGGCGTTGAGGGTCATAAGACCGTCGGCGCCCACACCGAAGCGTCGGTGGCAGATGCGGGCGATATCGTCGGTGGAAAGGTTATAGCGACCTTCGCGATTGTCGATAATCACGAAATCGTTGCCTGCACCATCGAATTTATAGAACTCTATATCCATACTTACCTATAAGTCAATCTCCGGGAAAAGTTTGCGCATGGCTTCGAGCGACGGATTGCGTTCCAGCATCGCGCGATACTTCTCTTCGGCGGTATAGATTATTGTCTCTTTGCTCACAAACAGCGGAATGACGTTACAATCGAGCATCGGCATACCGCTCTTCTTTCTCACCTGCTCCATCACCTCGATGCGGTGAGGTCGGAAATCGTTTGCGAACCACGTTTCGGTGGCCTCGATATCGATAGTGCGATGGTTCTCACCGAGGCGCACTTTGGCGGCAGCCATTAGTTCGGAAAGTCCCAACTCTTCGGCCGTCTCGTTCCAATAGCGCTCCAAATCTTCTTGCGTGAGCGGCTTCGCTTCGACCTGAACCTTGGGCTTTTCAGCCACAATCGGCGGCGGAGTCATCTTGATGGATATGCCGCCGGCAAGAAGCGAGCCACTTGGCTGACTGGGAGTACTAGAAGGGCTCGGGGCGCTCGCAGGGCTCGCCTGGCTAGGAATACTCGCAGGGCTCGCCGCGCTAGGTTTGCTAGCGGGGCTGGAGGAAGGTGCCGTGCCTGCCTTGCGGCGTCTTGCTATCTAATAGGCCTGAACTTCGGCGTTCTTCAACGCCGCAAGTTTCATCAGGCATATCTCCACGAAAAGGTTCTTGTTGTTGGCCTCGCGGAAACGGTATTCATAGTCGCCGGCGGTAGACAACATTCCGAGAATCAACGGCAAGCCGCATTGTTGAGCCTGCTGACCATAACGCTGGCGAAGGGTTTCGCTACCGTCGATAAGGGGAAGTGTGGCCGGATCGAGGCTCACCATAAGGTTGCGCAGATGTGCGCAAAGCCCCGTAAGGAAATGCTGACCGCCAAATCCCTTTCCGATAACCTCTTGATATAGAGTGAGCGAATGGCTGATATCGCCAGCCATAAAGTAGTCGACCAGACGGAAATAATACTCCTCGTCGAGCATATTGAGATTCTCGAGGCATTGCTCGCGGGTGAGGTTTCCGCCAGTAAAATTCACCAGTTGGTCGAAAGTGGAAAGTGCGTCGCGCATACCGCCTTCAGCCTTCTGGGCAATCAATTCGAGCGCACCAAGCTCGTATTGCACACCCTCTTTATCAGCCACATAGCGCAGGTGGTTCACAATATCGACATTCTCAATACGCTTGAAGTCGAACACTTGGCAACGACTGAGAATGGTGGGAATAATCTTATGTTTCTCGGTAGTCGCTAAGATAAATTTGGCATATGCCGGCGGTTCCTCGAGGGTTTTGAGGAAAGCATTGAAGGCCGCCTGACTGAGCATATGCACCTCGTCGATGATATACACTTTGTATTGGCCGGTGGTGGGCGGGATATAAACCTGCTTCACCAGTTCGCGGATATCGTCGACCGAATTGTGGCTGGCCGCATCGAGTTCAAAGATATTGAGCGAACCGCCTTCGTTGAACGTACGGCAACTCTGGCACTCGTTGCAAGCCTCAGTTTCGGGCGTAAGATGCTCGCAGTTGATAGTTTTAGCCAAAATACGGGCGCATGTGGTCTTACCCACACCGCGCGGGCCGCAGAAAAGGAATGCCTGCGGCAGTTGGCCCGTCTGGATGGCGTTCTTCAACGTGCGCGTGATATGACCTTGACCGACGACACTCTCGAAGGTCGCCGGACGGTACTTCCTTGCTGATACAACAAAATTATCCATCTGTCTGATTATCTTTCGTTAGTCTTCATCACCCTCACAAAACATCTCTGCAAAGATACAAAATCTTACCGATATGGCAAAATAAAAATTCAATCACCCAAGGAAACCAACACAATAAAAGGATGAAGGCGACGTTAATAATGGTGTGATGTAAGAACCCAACAGAATGGACCTCAGCACATATTTCAAACCTATTGACAACGCCATAGTGGATTTCCAGAGCCGCGAGTTCCGCCCGATGCTCGGCGACAGCGTCCTTGCCCACACCGACGATGATTCGTTCCCCGATATCGAGGTAGCGCAACTGGTGCTGCTGGGTGTGAAGGAAGACCGGGCTTCGACCGAGAATCCCGGCTGCGCCGTTGCTCCCGACTATGTACGCCACTACCTCTATCGGCTGGCGGTGCCGCATCCCGACTTCTCTTTGGTCGACCTCGGTAATATTGAACCCGCAGCCTCCACACGCGACACCTACTTCGCTCTGATTGAAGTGATGCAATATCTGCTCGACCGCGGAAAGACCGTTATGGTGCTCGGAGGCTCCGACGACCTAGTATTCCCCATCTACAAAGCCTACGAGGTACTGGGACGGGTGATAAACATCTGCTCCGTCGACTCACGCTTCAACCTCGAAGGGGGCGAAGAAATCAACTCGTCTAACTATCTGCAACATATCATCCTGCAGCAGCCGAACTATCTGTTCGACTATGTAGGCATGGGATATCAGAGCTATTTTGTCGGCAAAGAGATGGTCGACCTTATGGAAGAGCTGAAGTTCAGCACCCGTCGACTCGGCGAACTACAAGCCGACATCGAACGTTGCGAGCCGCTGGTGCGCTACAGCGACGTGGTGGCGGTGGATATCAGCGCCGTACGCCAAAGTGACGCTCCAGCCAATGCATCACCCTCGCCACACGGTTTCTACGGCGAAGAGTTGTGCCGCATAGCCCGATTTGCCGGCATGAGCGACAAGACCACCACCTTCGGCCTCTTCGAGATGAACCCCGCCTACGACCGCGACGGACAGACAGCCCACATGCTGGCTCACGCCCTGTGGTTCTTCATCGAAGGATTCCACTTCCGTATGGGCGACTTCCCTGCTCGCGATAAGCAGTCGTACCGCCGCTATACCGCTATGCTCGCCGATCACGGCATCGAGATTGTCTTCTACAAGAGCCTCAAGAGCGACCGCTGGTGGATGGAGGTACCATGCGACGATGAAGGACGCCGCCAACGCTACCTGCGCCACACCCTTATCCCCTGCAACTACAGCGATTACCAGCGTGCCATGGAGAACGAAATCCCCGAACTCTGGTGGCACTACTACAACCGCATGAACAACTAACCACCGAACACTTAACCACATGGACCTGAATTTCAAAATCAAGATTGACCAGTTAATCAGCGAAGTATCGGCATTGACCGACCTAACGACCAAGATTGCCGTACTCAACTATATTCAACAGGAATCGGGCTTCCTCCTCTGGCAGCTCGAGGACGAACAACGCATCGATGAAGACTCGCGCGACTATTAAACTCCTTGCCCTCTGCACACTTCTTCTGCAGGGCTGCACGGGAGGCTACTCGTTCACCGGCGCTTCCATACCGCCTGGGGCTTCGACTATTGCAGTAGCCACCTTCCCAAATAACGCCGCTACGGTGAACCCGCAGCTGAGCCAGAAACTGAGCGACGAACTGCGCAATATGTTCAGCAGCCAGACCTCGCTCTCGGTGCTCCCGTCGGGCGACGGAGACTTGGAAATAAGCGGCGAGATTGTAGGCTACGACACACGTGCGTCAGCCCTTTCGAGCTCAGATGAGGTGTCGATGAACCGCCTCACTATCACCATCAAAGTAACCTTTGTCAACAACGTAGACCACGACGCCGACTTCGAGCAGCGCTTCTCGCGCTACCGCGACTACCCCGCCTCGCAGGACTTCTCGTCGGTTGAGGCTGGCCTCGTGGGCGAGATTGTTACCGAACTATGCGAGGATGTCTTCAACAAAGCCGTAGTAAACTGGTAGCGCCGCTACTCACGCTGCTGGCCACCGCCGTCTACCTGCTCACCATGGACCGCTCAGCCTCGTGGTGGGACTGCGGCGAATTCATCACCACATCGTGGCTCCTCGAAGTGGGGCACCCGCCGGGAGCTCCGTTCTACCAATTGGTCGCCCATTGCATCATGCTTCTTTCCTGCGGCAACACAATGCTTGTCGCCCCTTTGAGCAACGCCCTATCCGCCGTCTGCGGAGGTATAACCGTGGGGCTGCTCTACCTCACCATCCTTGAATTAAACACTAACCCCTCAACACTAATTACCAAACTCGGCGCCGCCGTCGGTGCCTTATGCTACCTTTTCTGCGACACTGCGTGGTTTTCGGCCGTAGAGAGCGAGGTGTACAGCATGGCCATGCTATTTTGCGCGCTGGATGTCTACCTCATGCTGCGCTGGCGGCATACCGGCAATGCACGTTTGCTTCCACTCATCGCCCTATTGCTGGGCCTGGGAGTATGCGTACACCTGATGACCCTTCTGGTGCTACCGGCCCTGTTGCTTATCTATATCCTCGGCGCCAAGCGCCAATGGCTGCGCGGCCTTCTGCGCGTGCTGCCTCTCTGCCTGCTCCTGTTCCTTGCAGGCCTCACCCCCTATGCCATAATTCCCATCCGGGCCAAAGCCAACCCTCCAATCAACGAAGGGCACCCCGCCACAGTCGAAAGCTTCAAGCGCTACCTGCAACGCGAGCAATATGCCAAAGCCCCCCTCTATCCACGCATGTGGCGCGAACGTGATACAGCCAACTATGCCGAATGGACTCTCGGCCTCGAAGGGGTGCCAGCCAACGTAGTGTACTATTTCGGCTACCAGCTTACCTATATGTACGGCCGCTACTTGATGTACAACTTCATCGGCCGCGAGAACTTCAAGTGGAACTGCATCGTGCTCTTTATCCTGCCGGCCATGCTGGGCGGCTACGGCCTATGGCGGCACCGGAAGCGCGACCGAAGCGGCTACTGGATAGTGATGCTCCTCTTCCTCTTCGGCGGCATAATACTCAATTTCTACCTCAACCATCCCTGCTACGAGCCTCGCGATCGCGACTATGCCTATGTGCTCTCCATCTACGCTGTAGCCATATGGATTGGTGTAGGCGCCAGCGAGATAACTGGCAAGTGGCGGTGGCTTATGCTGCTTGCACCGCTCACTTTGGCCGTAGGCAACTGGAGCGACCACGACCGGCACAACTGCCACTCGGTGCACGACATATCTCTGGCCCATCTGCAAAGCTGCGACCCCAACGCCATACTTATCACCCTGGGCGACAACGACACATTCCCCCTCTGGTATCTCCAACAGGTCGAGGGACGCCGCACCGATATCGACGTCTACAATGTCAACCTCACCGGGTTCAGCTGCACCATGGACATTATCCGCCGCAACCGCGACAGCCGACCCATCTATGTGTCGTACTACTTCTTCCAGCGCTATGCCGACTACTTCAGTGGCCAGCTGCGTTGCGAAGGGTTCTGCTGGCGGCTGGTGTCCCCGTCCGAAGTCGACGACCCCGCTCCTTTGCAACGCCACCTGCTGGATTCCATCCAGTTCAACATAACAAAACACGAATACGTGCCGCGGATCTCGCAGCGCTTCATGGAATTGCCTGGAAAATATTGGACTACCGCCAGCGGAGAGTCTCGATAAGGTGGTCGATATCCTCCTGGATATAGTTGATTACCGGCGCCAACGAATCGTTGTTGGGCGCACGGTTGATATATAGCGCGCCGCGCAGGAAGTGATGCACCGAATCGGTGGCATAGAACTGGTAGGTCGAGGCCACGTTACGACCTTTGATATTCCACCTGACGGCATGCACCGTATGGTCGTCGCTCTCGAATGCCTGCTCGTCGATACCCGAAGCAAATTTGTAATGCTTTTCCATCAGGCGTATCGATGTATCGGTCTGACCACGCAGATCGTCGGCACCGGCAAGGTGCTTATAGGTGAGAAACACGACACCGTCCCATTGCGGATAACGGATATCGAGCCATACCTCGCCCTTGGGTGAATCCTTCTCCGCCAGTTCGACGCATTGGTTTGCCTCGAAGATGAAGGGGAACATCATGTAGGGTGAGCCATCAAGTATAACCATCGTATCGCCACCATACATAATGGTGTCTCCTGCCTTGAAGGTAGGCAGTGTGTCCACAAGCCAATAGTTGTGTTCCGGCATGTCGATACGCAGGTAGGCTTGCGGCTTGGGGGTATAGTCGTTATTGTGGCATGATACCATCATGCAAGCCAGCAGCAACCCCACAATCAGCACAATCTCTTTTTTCATTTCTTCATCTCCTTTCCTTCAAGCATTGGCACGAAATTAAAGATACCGAAACGCTCGATTTTCCATTCTTTCTCGGTGGGACCCTCCTTGGTGATGCGGAGCATCTCCTGATCCACCTCGCCGACGGGAATCACCATAATGCCACCCGGCTTGAGTTGTGCCATAAGGGCTTCGGGGATGGTAGGCGCACCACAAGTGATAAGCACACGGTCGTATGGGCCGTAGTTCACCTCCGTGAGACCCTTGTATCCGTCGCCAAGAAAGCAACGTGCATTGTAACCAAGTTGCTGGAGCAGCGGCTTGGTACGGTCGAAAAGGCCTTTCTGGCGCTCGACGGTGAACACTCTGGCACCCAAACGGCAGAGCACGGCCGTCTGGTAGCCGCTGCCGGTGCCTATCTCCAGCACCTTCATACCGCGCTGCACCTGCAGCAGCTGGCTCTGCATAGCCACAGTCGAAGGGCGCGAGATGGTCTGCTCGAAGCCTATCTTCACCGGTGTCTCGTCATAGGCCACCATATCCAATCCGGCACCAAGGAAGAAATGGCGCGGAACATCGGTCATCGCCTTGAGCACCGCCGCATCGGTGATACCCTTCTCTTTCAACCCCTCCACCATACGGAGGCGCAACCCCTTGTGTGTGAACGTGTCCTGCATCATTCGTCAATCCCTTGGAACGACTGGGCGCGCAGGTCGATAGTGGTGTTCTGCGGCGTAACCATCACAGCCGGCATCCCCTCTTCGGTGATGTGGCCGATGATATGCACCTCGCTCATAGTCTTTATCTTGTCGTAGTCTTTCTGGTTGATGGCGAAGAGCAGCTCGTAGTCGTGTCCGCCGTTGAGGGCGCAACTCACGGGCAGCATGTTCTTGCTCATCTCGGAGCACACGCGCGACGTCTGGTAGTCGATAGGCAGCCGCTCCTCGTACACCTCACATCCACAATGCGATGCGCGACAGATATGCAACGCGCTGTCGGCCAAACCTGCGCTCACGTCAGTCATTGCTGTGGGAACCACATCGGCCTTCCTCAGCAACTCGACGATATCCATGCGCGGTTCGGGCTTGAGGAAACGTTCGAGCACATAGTCGAACCCCTCGAGGTCGGGTTGGAAATTGGGGTTAGCCTGATAGGTAACCTTCTCACGCTCAAGCACCAGCAATCCAGCATAGGCCGAGCCGAGGTCACCGCTCACGCAGAGCAGGTCGTGCAGCGAGGCACCCGAACGATAGGTGATGCGGTCGGCATCGACTTCACCCACGGCGGTAACCGTCAGCACCATTCCGGCACGCGACGAGCTGGTCTCGCCGCCCACAAGGTCGACATCGTAGCGGTTGCAGCACAGGCGCACTCCGGCATACAGCTCCTCCAGAGCCTCAACCGAGTAGCGATTGCTCACCGCCACGCTGAGCAGCACTTGACGCGGAGTGCCGTTCATGGCTGCGATGTTGCTCACAGCCACAGCTACCGCCTTGTAGCCCAGATGCTTCAGCGGGGTGTACATCATATCGAAATGCACCCCCTCGACCAGCGTCTGGGTGGTTACGAGCGTCTTGTGCTGACCTTCGCCGAGCACGGCGGCATCGTCGCCGATGCTGCACACGGTCGATGTGTTCACATTGCGGAAACCGTCGGTAATCCGCTCGATGAGGGCCACCTTGCCCATCTGGCTTATCTCGGTGCGTCCCTCGTGATATTGCAGTTGTTCCATCTTCTATCCTATCAGTTTGTCAATCAATATTGCAGCCGCAACAGCTGCGTTGAGGCTCTCGGCTGTACCGCCGAGGTTGGGTATGGTAACCGGCCGCGTAACGGCGGCCATCGCCTCGGGCGAGATACCGCGCCCTTCGTTGCCGATGAGCAGCACCGCCTTCTGTCCACTGTCCACTGCCCACTGTCCACTTCTCTCTATCCGCTCGCCATCGAG
>JAEEGL010438963.1_pt1 | contig 16541 bp, 20 predicted proteins | sample 9134231 | NCBI WGS metagenome assembly JAEEGL01 (sample SAMN16246548, study PRJNA631951) | gut metagenome | biome: gut microbiome; feature: rumen; material: fiber-attached | host: Bos | place: Iran: Karaj | collected 2018-10
GGCTTTTTCGCATATCATCCGCCCGCCCGCGTGAATAAAACCACATACCCGCGTATGTTGTCCGCGTGTAAAATGTATGTGTAATATAACAAAAGTTTATATTATAATCAAATTTACCCTAAAAAATAGACCCCTCACGCGTGTGTGCGTGTGCATACGCGTATGCACGAGCATTTGTTTTTTTTGTTTTTCTTTTTTTGCGTGTGTGTGGTTGATACGATTGTATGATATGATTGTGTGATTATGTATAGCATAGTGTGATATGGTATAGTGTGGGATGATATAGCATAGTGTGATATGGTTGTGTGTATGTGTGATATGGTTGTATGTGGTATGAATACAATCACATAGGGGTATATGGTATTATTTAGGGGTATATGGTTAAAGTTTAGTCAGGTTGCGCTGGCGTTCCCACCCCCTTCTGAATCCGCGCTAAAAAAATCGCCTGGGCAAGCCAGTCCAAAAAAAATCGCCCCCAAAAAAAATCCCGCCGCAAAAAATCGCCTTGACAACCAGCGCAAAATATGTTATACAAAATTTCTGGGGCGACATCAGCGAGCGCTTCGTGACCTAGGTTAGCCGCCCCAATTCTTCTTCAAGACATAGAGAAAGACGAGCAACAACGTTTTTCCAAACACCCCTTGCTGGAAACAGCAGGGGGATTTTTCTTGACAATGCTGTTTCAATGCTGTAAAATGCGGTTCAAGAAAGGAGGGCGTTATGGCTCAGCAAGTTCAGTTACGAGGTGGAACCAGCGCACAGCACCAATCTTTCACAGGTGCGGCGAAAGAGGTTACGGTTGATACTGACAAGCATACTTTACGCGTTCATGATGGTGTTCTTGCGGGTGGGCACGAGGTAGCGATGGTGCCTGACTATTTGCCGAAAGACGAATTAAATTTTGACCAAATTGTATCAAATTACACTGACGGTTTTTTCTCAACGGTTTCCAAAAATTTATTTTCCAGCATTTTAGCATCTTGGTATGTGATGAATAACGACAACAAGAATACTTACATGACGGTGGCGGACTGGAAAAATGGCATTTGGGTTTGTTTTTCAAGTTTTTTATCAAGCATAGACGATTCTAAATTGACAACTTTAACCAACGGAGTTGCGTGATGGCCAATGAAATAAAAGCGACAAGCATTTGGGAATTACAAAAAAGGTGCCTTGTAGGGTATTGTGTTTATAGCCCAAGTCGTGGAAAGCAATATGATTTTTCGCCTAACAAACATCATTATTCCATAAATTCGTCTTCTTTATCTACTGGCGATGGGGTTATGTATAGTAAAACAGATGCTTACCAAAGATTAGGCATCGCAAGGGCGGACGGTTGGACTGATGCGGTGGTTAAAATCATTTATCAAGCCCCGCCATACGAAAGAAATGGGGTTAAAATCTTTTACCCTTGTAAAATTGACACCACCTCGCTTACTCCCGACTTGCAAGAATTTGCGGAGTGGCTGGTAAATAACGGCTATGCACAGATAGTTCAATTTGTTGGCGATATGTAAGGAGATGCAAAATGATAAGAAACAAAATAACGCCTGAAACAAAAACGCCTGGTATGACGGCTGGCAACAGAAAATGGAAGAGTTTTGAAGACATTGCCGATTGGAGTTCGGCGATGATACCTCGTTTGATAGGTAGTTTTGGTTTGGAAATCTTTTTTCCAATTCAATACGAATTGGCAGACCTTAAACCAAATGTTTTGGGTTCTTTTGGCTTGAAACAAGACGAAGAAAGAGGTGTGTATGGTGTTATTACCATTTCGCCAAACGTTATAGCCAAAAAAGACATCTTATCTGTTCTTTTGCACGAACTAATCCATGCCCACGTGATTTCAAATGCGTTGATTGAAGGTTCTCAACAAAAGAAAAAAGTGGTGGAAGATGTAAAAGAACTTAAAGACATGAAAGACGTTGAAGCCCAAAAAGAAAAATTGGATGAAATGATTATTGAGGTTGAGGGCTTTACCCAAAAGGTCAGAGAAGCGGTTGATGCCATCAAAGGACATCAGGGATTATTTGCCGATATTTGTAGAGAGGTTGGTTATGGCGGCAAAATGACTGCTACCGAAGCCAAACCTGCGCTGGTTAAACGGTTATTAGCACTTGATTTTGAATAATTTTTATGATATAGTGTCTATACAAGAGAGAGGGTTAGGTTTTTGTTACCATTTTTCCTTGCCTTTGTCTTTTTGGTGCTTCTTATTTATCATTTTTCGTTCATGATTTCTCCGTTAGGCATCCCTCTCTCTTATTGTTTTACATTTTTTATATTTTTTGTTTGACTTTTTTATTTTTTATGCTATAATGGCCTCCAAAGAAAGGAGAGATTATTGGAAACCATACATAAATCCCCAAAATCTAAATCAAATTATTTTTCTGTGCGGCCTGTTTGTCGTCAGGAAGAAGAATACTTACGTCAAGTTCATAAATTGTATCGTGAATTAAAGATTTATCGTAATCCGCATGCGATTAGCGAAGAATTACGCAAGGCATGTGAGGTATTAGCGGAACCTTATTTGTCTGAGGTATTGAAAGAAATCAAACTTACCCCGCATCGTGCTTCAATTTTGGCACGCAGGGAAGAAATTTTGATGCAATCGGTGGCAAAGAAAGAGGTTGAGGGAGATGCAAAATGAACAAACGCCATCTTGGGAATCAGATAATGAAATACCAGCAACAGATGTCTCGGCAGAAATCATTGGAGACAATACTCCGTCCAATGAAACCGAGGAAACGGTCATTATTCCTGAGGTTGTGGATGATTCTGAAAAAGACGATAGCAGGTATCGCCCACGCTTTACACCAAAAGTAGCGGCGGAGGCCTTAAAGGGCAATTTTTTGCCGATGTTGGCTGCGGTCAATGCGATTGACGGCGATGAAAAGGAATTTGAGAACCGTCTGGGCAAGGTTAAAGCGACAGATGCCTTAAATGACCTGATGGAAATGCCAATGCCGTTTTTCAAGGTTGGCGAAAGGGTTGCGACCAACGCCGAGGCCTTGGCAAAAGTGCTGATGAACAAAGCCCTTGCAGGCGACATGTCCGCAATTAGAGAGATTTTGAACCGAACGGAAGGTAAGGTTCCAAACGTTACCCATAACAAATCCGCTTCGGTCAAAGTAACTGGGGATGCTAATAGCATTAGCGCCCTTATGAAAAAAATAGACAAGAACAACGGAGAATAAAATGGAACTTACAACACCCTTTGAAGCAATGAGACATTGGCTTACTACAAACGTGTTCAAAACTGATGAAAGCATGTTTTTGAAATACGTTATTGAAACCACGAACGAAGATGGCTCTCATCAAATCGTAGAAGAAACAACAAAACTTATTTCATTAAACCTTGGCGAGATTGAGTGGTTTGACAAATATGACGATAACCCTGATTTGTGCCGAGTAAAAACAATCAACAACGCGGACAATGAAAACTATGTCTTTGAAATTTTGGAACTGAAAAAAGCCATGAAACGCGTTTTGTCTGGCCCACTGATTGTAAATTCAGCAGATATTCCTTGTGCTGTTGATACCTCATGTGAAATAAGTAAGGAGATTTAAGATGGATGCAAAACCTATGAACCGCTTAAAAATCAGTCATTGTGTTAGAAATAACCCAGATTTAGAACAAATTGAATACACTATTGAACTTGATATAAACGATGTGCATTATGTCAAAACTGGCGTTGGCAAATCTATTGAAGAAGCCAAACAGGGTGCGATTATCGCTATGTCAGAACGCATGCGCCGTTATATCAACGAAGAATTACACAATGCGTTAAAGGACTAATATGCCACAGTTGAAGGTTATTCGTTTGAAAGACAGTGGTTACCCAGATGTGCCAGCGATGTTGGCGCAAATGGAAAACTGGACTAGCGAACAGAAATTCATGAACCAATTTTGGCGGATGAACAACCTGTATAAGATTGTTGATAAAAATATGCAGGTTGTAACCTTCCAGATGAAACCCGAACAGGCGGATTTATATGTCGCGCACTTGAAACATCCAAGGCACGTGATATGTAAATCTCGTCAGTTGGGGTTCTCTACCCTGATTCAGTTGCTGTTTTTGGACTACGCGATATTCAATTCCAATGAAAACGTCTTTATTATCGCGCAGGACAAAGATGCGGCTTCGCATATTATGGAAACCAAGATTAAATTCGCTTACGAACGCTTACCTGCGGAAATCAAGGAAGAACGCAAGGTTATACGAACCAACGCAAACGAATTTATGTTTAATAACAATTCCAAGATAACGGTTACGGTGTCTGCTCGTTCTGCAACGGCAACCCGCATCCACTCGTCAGAAATGGCAAAGTCCTATATCAAAGACCCTGAGAAAACTCATGAATTTTGGACTGGAACTTTACCATCTTTGATTCCTGGTGGAACTTGTTTTATTGAATCTACCGCAGAAGGTGCGGTTGGGGATTTTTATGAAGCGTATAACAACAAAGCGGCTGACATGCCACAAGACCCAAACACTTTCCAACGACACTTTTATTCCTGGTGGCACTCGCCAGAATTTACATCACAGGAAGAACCTGCGGGCGGTATAGATTCAGATTCTCAAAAATACTTTACCGAATTGAAAGAAAAATACGGCATTACCTTGCGCCCAGACCAAAAGAACTGGTATGTGGCGATGTCACGTATTTTGGGCTTTAAGATGAAACAGGAATACCCAACTGTTGCGGCGGAAGCATTTGAGCAAACCACCGAAAGTCAGGTTTGGGGTCGTCCATTGGCGGTCATGGAAGCAAACCATCGTGTTAAATACACGCCTTATATTTCCAATCATCCTGCATTTGCGGCATTTGATATTGGGCACTCCGACCTTGCGGCCTGTTGGTGCCTGCAATACATTGACGAGGAACCGCGCGTGTTTGGGTATTTGGAAATTCGCAAAGGCGATATTGGTTGGTTCCTTGAAAAGTTTGCCATGCGCGGGTGGCGGTTTAAGTTTCTTGCGATGCCACACGATGCTAACAATTCATCGTTCCGCGACAAAGATTCTTCGTTGGCGAGCCAGTTGGAAGGTTGGGGCTACAATGTTGTTGTGTTGCCGAAAACCGAAAACAAAATTCGTGATGTGTATGACACAGGCAAATTCCTTGCTGATTGTCGTTTCAACAACGACCCAGAATCAGGTGTGCCTGACGGATTAAAACGATTGGCGAATTATCGTAGAAAGAAAGCCACCGATGGCGGTTATTTGACCGAACCTTTACACGATTCAGGCGGAAACTGCGACTGTGCGGATGCTTTCCGTTACGCACACGATGCGTTCCAAATGTTCAAGGGCGAACTATACGAACAGGACATGGATGATTACTTGGACGACCAGGAATATAAAAATACAAGCAATTCGCCCACAGGTTATTAAATACTTGACTTATGGCAAAAAGTATGAAATAGTGGGTGTATGTAATATAGGAGGTTGCGTTGAGCAGAGAAAACGGCGTTAGAATCGCATTTGATGATATAGACACCTCAGCAGAAGATAAAGCATGGGCTTTAATGGATGCGGCATCCGCAGCCATAACTCATAAATCAACAGTAGCGGACAAAAGCGCTAAAACCAGCAGATATTCCTTGAAAGATTTGTATGGCGACACGAACGGCTTGTCTCGTGGTCTTGCGTATTTATTTTCAGGCGGTGCGCCAAAAGTTTTTGATGATGCGTATGATTTAGCAAAATTTGGCTGGCAAACTGTAAATGATGATGATTCGGAAGTTGTGAAAGGAAGGAAACGTCTCATAAACCGTAACATTGTCCAAAACATTTATTCTGGTGCTTATAGTGGCGAACCTGCGGAACATTGGAAACGCAGAATTGAAGATGCTGTTATGAAAACACCAGGTTCCGATGGTCGCTTTGATTGGGGAGATTAAACATGGCTAAACATTTGTCGTTAGATAAAATCCTTGCAAACCCAACTAACATAGCGGGCTTCTTGGATGAAAAAGTTTTGGGCGATTACTACGATTATTGTGACACCCACTATAAAGATTTGGTTTCAGGGCGCACTGCGCGTAATGAAAAATTGAAAGAAGCCAACAAAGAGGCCTTGCAGTTATACGAACAGAAGGATTACCCTTGGCCTAAGGCGGCAAATGTCAAATTTCCTTTGATTACGAACGCATGTGTTGATTTTGCAAGCCGCATTTACCCTGCTGTATGGCAAGATGGCGATGTGGCAAAAACAAAATTCTATGGAGAACACAAAGATTATGCGGCAGGTAAGCGTTTGGCGCTTTACCTGAATTATTGCTTGGCTGAAAAAGTGCCTGGCTGGTCTGTCAATTTGGACAAACTGTGTGCCGCTATGCCAGTAAATGGCTTGATGTTGAAAAAGGTATATTTTGACCCTGAAATTATGTCTGTGCGGTCAGAATTGGTATTTCCACAAGATTTGTTCGTTCCAAACGAAGCGGCAACATTACAAGAAGCCAGTTATTATTTCCATCGTATGACAAGAAAACGCCGCGATATTGTCGGCTATTTGCGTTCTGGCTTATGGACAAATGTGAAGGAAGAAGAATTGTCGTTGGACGGCGATTATGTTGTAGATACAGCCGCCAAGGTTCGCGATGAAGATGCTCAACCATCCGCTTTGAGCGATGTGTTTGAGGTCGTTGAATCTTATGTGTATTTTGATATTGACGGCGATGGTTATTCAGAACCATACATCGTAACCTTCTTGCCAAAATTATCAAAGATTGTTCGTATTGTTCCAAGATACGATGATTCTTGTATATCTCGCATCAACAAGGACAACAAAGATATAATTTATCGCATTGACCCATTTGATTTCTTTGCGGAATTTGCATTTATGCAATCGTTGGACGGTTCTATTTATGCGCTGGGTCTGGGCGAATTGTTGTTGCCGATAAATCAGGCGGTAGATACAACCATCAACCAGTTGTTGGATGCTGGAACCTTGAATAACACTAACGCGGGTTGGATGTCAAAGAACGTGCGTTTGTCGCAGGGTTCTAACATATTCTCGCCTGGCGAGTGGAAATCGGTCAATTCTTATGCGGGTAAATTGTCTGAAAATATCTTGCCTTTGCCAAAGACAGAACCAAGCGCGACAACGTTCCAATTGTTGAATATGTTGCGTGATGCTGGCGCTCAAATGGCAGGTGCAGCACAAATCAAAGATATTCAAATACCTTCTAACTTGTCTGCAACATCGTCAATGGCAATCATTGAAAATGGCATGACAGGGTTGAAATCGGTTTATAAGAGATTCCACCAAGCATTGACACAAGAATTGCGTTTGATATTGTCTTGGTTTGTTCGTTACCCGAACATTGAGGAATATAAATCTATCGTTGGCCCAGAAGGTAGCGAAGAGGACTTTAAGTTGGTCGGTTCGGTTATACCTGTATCAGACCCGAACTTGATTACAACAATCAGCAAAGCCACAAAAGCACAACAGTTGCAAGATATGGCACAACAGGGCTTGGTTGATAAGACATTGGCGGCTATGCAAGTGTTGGATTATGCTGGCATAGACCCATCAACAGTTATACCGAAAGAACCATCCAGCGCAGAAAAGATGGCTGCGGCGATACAGGGTGCTCAATTAGACCTTGTAAAAGCACAAACGGTTCAAGCGTTGGCTATGGCATTACGTGCAAAAGACCAAGGAATTGGCGATTTGGCTCGTGCAAACAGCGAAACAATGGCTCGTGCTTCCAAATCTATGTTGGATTTGAAGAACGCATCCTTGAAGAAAGAAGCCAAGGTCGTTGGCGACAAGGTTGTGACACAAGAGGTCACAGACACCAACTTGTTCGCAGACGAGATAAAAGCGTTGATGGATTCGGTTGGGATTTCGTTCGGCACACCTATTGGGCGTGTCTTGGGCGAAAAGTTAGGGCAATCCGTTGAGGAAGGAATACAAGGCGTAGAAGACACCGAACCAAACGATGTCCGCCTACGTATGAACACTCAATTAAACAAGGGTGGCCTTAGCACTGATTAAAAATAGAAAGGAGATGCACAAATGGACAATTTAATTTTGACAGACAATAGTTGGGCGGATTGGAAATTACAGCCAATTACCCAAAAATTGTTTGAATATCTGCGTGTTGCAAAATATGAAATCGCACGCCAAAAGATGCAAATAATCACTGAGCCAGTTGATAAAATTGACTTAGGATTGTTGGCTTATTTGAACGGCATGGAAAGCATACTTACCCAACTTTTAACGATAAAACCAACAGATATTGCTGACCGTTTATCAACAGCGGCCAAAGATACTGCTGAATATAAGCGTTTAATCAAGGAAAATTTGGGAGTTGAATTATGAGCAACATGTATGAAAAACTGTTAGTTCCTGCCGACAGGGTAGATGAAATTTGCCCTTTGGACAACAACATTTTAGTAAAAATATCATTTCCATTTGGTAAAACAGAAGGTGGAATCCTTATTACCCAAACAACTTTGGGAACAGAGTTGCGCGGTAGAATTATTGGAAAGGTATTAAAGAAAGGGCCTAACGCTGATTTCTGTGAGGTTGGCGATGAGGTTATTTTCGCAAAGTATTCTGGCACTGTCGTTTCTGCAAAAGATTCATCAGACGATGGTGTTGCAGATGGCTATGAATTGCGTATCATGGATGATAAGCAACTTATTGCCGTCCTGAAAAAGGAAGAAAAATAGGAGAGTTATGATGTCAGATGTAGTTATTGAATTTAGTGATGAAGAATTGGATTCTTCTATCACACCAGATGAAGGTGGGGCAGCACCTGCCGACAACAAAGGTAACGATAAATCAACACCACCTGCGGACAACAAAGGTTTTAATGTTGATGATACCGAAGATGATTTAGACAAAGGCCAAGGAAAGCCAGCAGATAACAATGACCCGAACGGCAACATTGAATCTAAACCTGGCATGACAAATGCTGAATTGGCCGCCTTGCATGGCGTGTCCGAAGATGATATTGTCTTGGCTAAAAATATGGGTTGGACACCAAAAGATAGATTCCGCGGAGACCCAAAAGATTGGCGTGACCCAAAGGACTTTATTCGCATTACGGAAGAATCAGCACCAGTTATGCGTGAAAGATTACGTTCTTTGAGCAAACAGATGGATTCTATGAAAAGCACGATTCCAACAATCTTGAAGATGCAAACACAGCAATACAAAGACACTATTGCTCGTTTAGAACAAGAAAACAAGAATTTGGAAGTAGAGTTGGAAAACGCTCATGCTTTGTCTGATTCTAAAAAAGCAGCCGACATCACTCAACGAGTTATAGAAAATAAACTTAAAACTAAAATCGTTGAACAAGAAATGAAGGACTTGGAAAATAACGAACAGTTGAAAGGTTTGACTGGCAATACAGTTGTTACCCCTGCTGGCATAGATGTTGCGCGTGAAAAAGCGTGGCGTGATGAAATGTGGCCAAAATTGACATTGGCACAACGCCAAATCTTTAAGGAAGCGGGCGACTTTTTGGCTTTGCCAATCAACGGAGACCAAACAACAGACCAGCGCATCGCGTATATGGAAGAACGCTTATTTGGCCGTTCCAATCAACCATCTTCTATTTCTGTTCGCACAACACCATCTTTTGCACCTGTCGCTCGTCCGTCAGCAAACAATCTCTCAACGCCGTCAAACGAAGGCGATGACGAACTTGCTGGCTGGAACTCATTATCAGCCGAAGAAAGACAATTGGCTATTCAGATAGTGGAAGATACACCTTGGTTCCAAAAACGCAAAACGGACAAGGCATCTGCAAAACAATGGGAAGAATATAAACGCAGTTTTAAGAAAGGAGATTAAATATGACACCAGAACAAATTGCGGCACAAGAAGCATTAGCAAAACAACAAGAATCTAAGGCCGAAAAAGAATACCAAGAACGCTTGGCTAGAAAACGTGCTATGCGTGCTGGTGTATCTGCGGAAGGTATTGACAATCCGTTTGATGTTCCATCACGTTTCTTAGATAAACGTTTTCATTATTGTATCGTAAATGATAAGCCAGGTCGTGTATCGGGTTTGGAAGCACGCGGCTATGAATTGGTCAAAGACCCTGAATTAGCCAAATACTTGAACCAAAAGCCAGGCGAAGCGATTAAATTTGCGACAGGCCAAGACAATCCTGCTTGGGCGTATTTGATGCGCATTGAAGAGGAATTGTTCCAGGAAGACCAAGAAGCAATGCAGATGCTGGCAGACGAAAAGATGAAACAATTGGAAAAAGCACCTAAGGGCTTAAAGTTTGACAAGTCGGCAAGTATTACCGATGTCGCCTTGGACAAAACAGAGGTTTTATCTGATGCTTCAAGCGATGATTAAAATAAACGCCCTTCGGGGCGTTTTTTTTATTTGACAAGTGATTATTTTTATGTAAGAATAACAATCGTATAGTAATCCTGGCGACAAGGCGATGTCGTATTTTATTGGTTGAGCCACGAGTATAACAATTTTTAATCAACTTAAACAAGAGGTTTTGAGATGGCAGATAATGTCGCAAAAATCGGCTTGATTCCTGTTGGTGGCAATGACCAAAAGGGCTTTGGCGGTGTAAGAAGTTATTTTATTCCTGCATCTGTTACAGCCGCAGTCGCCATCGGGGATATAGTCACTAAAACAGTGGGCACAAACAGTGTCGCGTTTTCAAATCATCCAGCAGGTTCTTTGCCATGTTGCGCACCAGAAGCAGCATCTGTTTCCAGTGCAAAAGCAGTTACTGGCGTTGTAGTCGGTATTGAACCACAAAATCCATTTGACAAAGTAGAAGACCAAGGTAAAGGTGGAACTAACCGCGTTGTCTATGTTATGGACGACAAGGATGCTTTGTTCAAAGCACACGCTAAATCTGGTGTAACAATCAAAGTTGGCGGAAATTGTGGTTTTGAATACAATGCACCAGCAGGTGGTAAATCGGGCGTTGTTTTGACAGCAACAACTACAACAGCAGGTTTGCCATTGCGTGTTGTTGATGTAATCGGCGACCCAATGTTAGGCGATGCAACTGAATATGTAGTTCGCATCAACAGTTCAACAGAAGCCAATGCAGTAGCGGGCTTGAACTAAGGGAGTGAGAGATGACTATGACATTAGGTAGTTTTCCACGTTTATTGGAACCAGGTATTCGCAGTATTTTCGGCGCATCCTACAAAGAACATCCGTTGTATTCAACTCGCATCTTTGAAACACGTAATTCTACTAAAAATGCTGAAACATCTGTTCAAATCACAGGTATGGGTTTGGCACGTAGAAAAGAATCAGGTGCGGAAATCACAATGGACAATGCAAAACAAGGTTACAGCAACCGCGTTGTGCATACCACATGGGCTTTGGGTTATCGTATAACCGAAGAAGCACGTGAAGATAACCAATACAAAGAAACAATCGGCAAATTGACACCTATGTTGGCACGTTCTATGCGCACAACAAAAGAAATCGTTGGTCACAATTTGTTGAATCGTGCATTTAACGGTTCTTACACATTTGGTGACGGCGTTGCTTTGTGCTCTAACGCCCACCCAACAGAAGCAGGTGTTCAATCTAACGTTGCAGCAATTGCCGCTGATATATCTGATGCCGCATTGCGTGCTATGTATTACCAAGCACGTCAGGCAAAAGACGACAAAGGATTGCCAATTGACGTTTCTTTGAAAAACATTATTGCACCAATTACAAAAGAATTAGAAATCAAAGAAATTTTGAAATCTAGCAAATTGGTCAATACTAACTATAACAACATCAACGTATGGAACGATGGTTTAATCAAGGGTGTTATCTGCACTCCATATTTGACATCTGCTTCCGCTTGGTTCGTTCAGACAGACGTTGCTGACGGTTTGATTATGTATAAACGTAAAGGACTGGTCATTGACGTAGATACTGATTTCTTGACCAAAGACGTTGTTGTGACAGCGCGCGAACGTTACTCACACACTTGCAACGACTGGCGTGCTATCTACGGAAATGCTGGTATTTAATCGGCTAAGTTAGGAGGGCGGTTATGGCTCGCTTACCATACGTTAAAGGCGAATATAAAGTCATGTGCGATATATGTGGCCGCGTTATGTATGCGAGCCAGACCGTTTTCAATTGGAAACATGAGAGAGTTTGCAAACAGTGTTGGGAACCTCGTAATCCACAGGAAATGCCGTTTCGTATTCCTGTTGAAAAACGCAATGTTCCTAATCCTCGCCCTTGGAAATTAAAGGAAGAACCATCTCTCACAGATTGGAATAAATTATAGGGGCTTGCAATGTTACAAAAACAAGCAGAACGCATTATTCATGAATCAGCAAGATTAGCGGGCGTTATCTCGCCAGAAACCGATTTGACTGCGGCAGAGATAGACGATGCCTTGTATAATTTGAATTGTTTATTGCAATCTATGAACAATGATGGTTTTCGTTTATTCACGATGGAAACAGGGTATATGCCTTTGATTCCTAAGAAAAACGAATATGCTATGGCAACAGAGGCATTTACAGACATTAAAATGGCTACTGTGCTGTCTTTTGATGTCATAGGGGCTATTAAAGTTTCCTTGACGGATTTGTCGGGCATGTCCGTTGGACAAACAATACGTTTTTACAACAACACGATGTCTAGTGTCAATACGATTTCAGCGATTGACTACGACAATAAGATTGTTTGGCTGACTAACCCACTTGATATGGGTGTCCATTATGGCGATACAGTTTATTATGGCTTGTTTGCGCTGGGCGATGTTAGCATGCTGGCATTAGACACATCATTTTCTACTCTGACATTGCACGCATACGAAGCCGCACCTGTTGTCGGCCAGAATTTGATGTTCAAGTTTGAAAACGACTGGTTTAGAGCGACAATTACGGCTTTTGATGCGGCAACAAAGACAATTACGTTCTCTCCATCTGCCCCAGCAGGTGCTATAACATCAAGAACAGTGCTGTTTGGACAGAATATCAACGCCACAATGGTTGCGGTAGATGCGCCATTGGAAGCAAAACGTATAACTTTTGATAAAGAATTGCCATTTGAGCCAGTTACGGTTGTGTTGCGCGATGCTTTGGCTAAGGCATACAAGGTTGAACGTGTTGTAGGAAATCAGGTGTATTTAGACGAACCTGTGTCTGAAACCGCCATACAACAGTTGGCAGATGCGTATATTTATGCCGACAGGGCAGTTTCAATGAATACGATTGCATCTGTTGCCACTTTCTCTGGGCTGACAGACCCTGAAATTATAGGTTTTGGCAAAGCGCCAACAATGGATTTGGTTTTGCTTTCCGATGCGATGGACAACAAATACTTGTATTATCGTTCAAATAACGGTGGTGCTTGGACAGGTTATGATGTAACCGATATATCTGGCTCGTTTAAGGGTTTATACACATCGCCTAAGAACAATGTTGTGCTGATGACAACACAGGGCTTGTATGATGTTTCAACAACAACACCAGTAACATTACTTAGTGGAATAGACGTAGCAACGGTATTTTCGTTCGCTGGCGCGTATTTTGTTGTTTCAGAGGCAGACACAAGCAGCACAGCAAGAACAATCGTCAGAACCGAAGATTTTGTGAATTTTGGCGAACCTTATAGCACACTTGGTTTGGAATCTGTAAAGAACCCAGTTGAATTTAAGGGTAAGTTATACATCGGTAGCACGATGACGACCGTTACCTTAGATATGGTCAATTTTGAACAGATACCAATTTATTCTGAAAACAGATGCGTTGTGGGCGACAGATTGTTAAATGTCAATAGCGCTCAGGTATGTTCGTTCTCTGATGATGGTGTAAATTTTGTGCAAATGCCGTTTATGCAAAGCCATCAGTCAGCGTGGGCGTATAACAAGGGCTGTTCGTTTATTTCGGTCTATGATTTGCCTGCAATAACCCAAGAACCGTTGTGTTCTCAGATATTCATGACGAACCGCTTTGAACCAGATTGGCAACATAAAGCCGTTGTCTATGGCAAAGTATTCAACATGTTTATGGTTGCAGACAGTTTGTTTGCGGTATCTGATGCTGAGGTTCTTGAAATAAAGTTAGTTTCTGACAACGCCGCACATGGAGAGGTTGGTGCGATGTTGTGCGGTAATCCGATTGGCAGACCACAACAACTGATGAACGTAGTAAAATACGGATTCAATAGTCAAACCCAGTTGCCAATGGAAGCCATGGCATTAAAGGATTACGAACAATTGCCACACGCGGGAGTGGATGGAGAACCTGTGACTTTCTGTTTCTTCCGCGATGCCAAGGATGGCAAGATGATGGTTTGGGGCACCCCAACAAAGTTCGGGGAATATCTGAAATTTACATACGTCAGGTCTGTGCATCTCCTGGACGGTGTGCGCGATATTCCAGATTTCCCCGATGAATATATCGGTGCTGTAATAGATGCTTTTGCGGTAGAAATGGCACATCACTACAAAGCACCAGATGCTCGCATAAAGGAATTGGAGGCAAAAGCCGCAAAGAGCATGGAAAATGCCATGCTTCACGATAACGAAGATACATCATATCGTATTGGCATAACACCAAGGGGGTATTAAAATGGATTTACCTTTACCTCAGCAAAGTTACCAGTCGCGTTCAAGGCCGTTTAGTTCTCAGCGATTGCTGAATATGATTATTGAAAAAAGCCATGATTCGCTGACATCGTCAAACTACATGTTGATTGGTGCGCCAGGATTAGCGATGTATCGTTCTTTGGTGGCTAACGAACCAATTACAGGGGCGGTGTATTTGCGCAATTTCCTTGTGTATGCAACTGCGACAGGCATTACTATTATGCGTATTCAACAGCAGGGGTCTATAATCAACACCCAAACAAAAACTTGGGCAGATTTGAACTTGTTGCCGTCTGGCACACACCACGTGCAAATGGTTACAAACGGCGATGATGTGCTGGTGTTGAATCCAGTTGGCGCATTAGAAAACGGCGAATACGTAGGTCGTTTGGTTGTTGTGCAAGGTGGCGGCGATATGCCTGAAAACTGGCAAATTCGCAGACCAACAGGGCAATCCATTGACGTGCCTGACTATAAATCTATTGCTTGCATTGCGGGTGTGTTTGTTACCGCGTGTTTGATGAACGAACCAGGTTATGGGCAAAAGGCAGCATTTGTGAAATACGGCGCTGTGCTTGACCCTGATTCATTTGCTTATGCGTTCCAGTTAGACACTGCGTTGGCACAATTGACAGGCGTGGCGAGCAATATGCGTGAAATTTGGGTGTTTTCGCCTAATTCCGTTGAGGTTTTGGCACCGACAGGCGAAGCGGGCGATGATTTCTTTGCCCACGTGCAAGGTGCGTATATCAACCGCGGATGCAATTATTCTAATTCAATCGCAACATACGAAAGTTCGTTTTTGTTCATCGGTTCTGATGATGTGATTTACATGTCAGAAGGATTTAATCTTAAACCAATCTCAACACCTGCAATACTTGAAATGATTGCTCGTTGGGGCGAAAAAGACGATGTGTTCGGTCAAGTGTTTTCATATTCGGGCCATACATACTACGTGCTGAAATTCATGATGAAAACTGGCCGCAATTATACATTGTGGTATGATTTAACGACTGGCTCTTGGATTGAACGCGAAACAGGCAGTAACAAGGACTGGGAAGGCAACTTTATCATTAGACAGCCAAACGGTGCTTTGATGGTGTCCAGCGCAACGACAGGTATGTTGTATTCAATGTCATACGACAATTATACAGACAACGGCACAGCAATCCGTAGAGAGTGGGTATTTCCTACCTTGCAGAGCGAAAACAAACGCCGTATGTATTATTACAGTTTGACCCTTGATATTGACAGTGGTTTAGGGCCTAACAACACAGTTGCGTTAGATTGGTCTGATGATGGTGGTTATACCTGGTCAAAAGAAAGAGTTTTGGAACTGGGTAAAAAGGGCGAATATGCCAAAAAGATTCAATTCAGACGGCTTGGCTCGTCAGTATTGCGGACTTACCGTATGAAACTGGCGACATCAAGTTTGATAAATGTGTTGCGTGCAACGATTGAAGCGGAAGAAGGACAAGTATAATGGCAAAAAAGAAGATGATTATACCGCGTATAGACATCCCGATTATGGAAGCCAACGGCAATATGTCTATGGCGTGGTATCTGTTCTTGTCTTATTTGCTTTCTAAATCGGGCGAAGGCGGTGGCGGTTCGCCTGCCAGTGATGCGCGTATAACCTTGATGAAAGACGGCAACGAGGTTGGGCATTTTACATTAAATCAGGAATCCGATGCTGTTGTGGATTTTACTGCCACAGATGCTGTGTTAGAGGTAAATGGGCAAGACGGATGTGTTGTTTTGACCGCCGATGATGTAGGCGCGTTGCCAGACACGACAAAATATGGTTATTCTGTTGATTTGGCGATAGATTCTACGACTTATGCGATTACAGCCACCTTAAAAGACCAAGACGGCAATGTATTGAACGAATCTGAACCGATTGACTTGCCGTTGGAATCTGTTGTGGTTGGCGGGCGTTATGATTCTGCAACAAAGAAACTGATATTTAC